>Ga0326729_1000010_pt1 | contig 110492 bp, 97 predicted proteins | sample MHFSIPfraction_2_FD_207744 | JGI IMG/M metagenome (GOLD analysis project Ga0326729, IMG submission 207744) | Lab enriched peat soil microbial communities from Michigan Hollow, Ithaca, NY, United States - MHF6AY SIP fraction | ecosystem: Environmental > Terrestrial > Soil > Wetlands > Peat...
CAGCAGTATGTCAACCACCGTAATTTCTATCGGCCCGTTTCGCGACGTCCATGACATTGATGTCACAACAACCAAAGGGCGTCGTTGCACCATCGACATATACAAAAATAATAGTGGCTTTGACTCCGAAGTAACCATTCTTGATAGTGTTTCCAGCCCGTCAGGTAGCTGGGTGTACAACACCAAGCCGGTAAGTGACTCTGCCATCGATAATTTTGATGCAGCTATCGAGCTTATTAAAAAGTATCTTTCTGAAGTAGATCCACAGGATTCGATCAAAGATGTTCATAATCCGTGTAACACGCCATTTATAAGCGAAGCGGACCAGAACAGTGTCCTTTCAGATAAAGGGGTTCCTCTCAGTGTTCGAGTCAATTAAAGCTAACAAAGCCATTAAATTCGCTCCCTGCGGTCGCCGGACGCTCGTTCCTCGCGCCGTTTATAGCGGGCGTTATGTCCCTTCAACGGAGGTTCCATGCTAGTTCCGGTTGGTAAGCACAAAGGAAAATCTGCCGAGTCTCTCGTGCTCAAAGAGCCAGGGTATGTTCATTGGCTTCAAGGGCAAACCGCTACCGGCCCTCTACTTGCCCTTCAAAAAGAGGTTCAGAACCTCATCAAGAAGTTCGACCAAAGGCCATTTCACGTCAAATGCAACGGCAACGCATGCTCTGCTCAGGCAAGCCGTCTCTCCGTCTACGGAGACAGCATTTCTCCTTACTGGTGGTGTGATAGCTGCGATCCCTATCAAATGGGCGCTATCGCCGGAAAGCTACAGATATTCCGTTCCTATTCGTCAGCCTTAACCCATGTCGAGTTTTTCTGCGCTGGCCGGCAGAGCGACTACAAAGAACTCGTCAAGGCAATAGCCCAAGCCAAAGGTTTGCCGTCAAGGGTTGGCGAGTCTCAAGCTGCCGCGTTCTTCAAGTGAAGTGGCATAACCTTTCAGTCGAGCGGACCTGCGCGAAAAGCCGCGCAGGCCGCTCACTTCCACGTTAGGCCTATTGCCATGTGGAAAGATGAATTCTTAAAGCTTATGTCTGGCACCACAATTGATGGTGGTTCCATTGAGAAAGCTCAACGATTGAAAGACTCACACATTCCAGAGTATCTGTATAAATTCAGAGGAGTAAACGAGTACTCACTTCAGAACTTGGAATCAGATACCGTTTGGGTGTGCTCGGCGACGAACTATAACGATCCATATGACTGCGCTAGTACTCTGAATGTCCCACTATTGACTGCGAGATCGTCTAAGCTCAATTTTTCGGATGCCGGCAAACACGGAGGCCTCGACAAGCATCTGACTGAATCTGAACTGGCACAGGCTCAAGCTGCAGAAGATCCAATGCGCGAGATTGCACTTGCACTTTTCAGAAAAGAAAAAACGATAAAGGAATCTGACTACGAAAAGCTACTAGAGGGAATTAATTCTGCATTGCTGAATGTCGGAGACGACATGATCAGAAGCCTCAACAGCATATCCCAGCAGGGGATGAAAGTGTGTTCGTTTAGCGAAAGAAATGATTCTATCGTTATGTGGGGACACTACGCTGTAAGCCATACAGGGTTTTGCTTAGAGTATCCTATCAAAAGTCTTGCCCCCGGTGATCCTCGTAGGAGCTCCCTTTTTCCAGTTACTTATTCTCCTGAGCTGTTCGATGCAACACCGTATCTCCTGCAAAGCATGGAAACAGAGGGGTTTAATAATCTGTTCGGAATGATGGCTGGGGCACGAAAAGCCCCAGACTGGAGCTACGAAGAAGAATGGCGCTTACTGTTACCGATGGGTGAATCATTCCATGACCAGAATTATCAAATGCCAACACCAACAACTATCTACCTAGGGACGCGTATCTCAGAACAGCATGAAGAAAAAATTAGAGAGGTAGGTGCGAGGCGAGGCATTCCAGTTAAAAAAATGAAACTCTCACAGCGTGAATTTAAACTTGTTCCTGAAGACGAAAAATAGGCCTAACAATCACATGCACTCGGACAGCAAAAAGCCTCGCTCGTTCCTAGCTATGCTTTTTGCAACCGGTGATGTGAGACGTTATGTTTCATAGGCCATGACATCCGCGAGCGGTTGCAAGAACTACGAAATCTTCAAGTCCCTTGAGTCTTCGCTGGATCGCGTTCACGAAGCCGCTTGGTTCATTCGCCTGATGGAAGAGCACTACCATCGCGCAGATCAGTTTCGCTGGTCGCTAAATTCGTTCCTGCGTGCCCTGAAGGAAGTCCTGCAACTCGTTACGATGGAAGTTCAACAAAACAAAGAGTTATCGGCTTGGTTACGTTCAGAAAAGGAAAGTTTGCACAGCGATCCTTTGATTGCATCGCTATTCAAGCAACGTGATGTGGTCGTTCACAAGACCATGCTGAAGCCAGCCAGCAAGGGCACAGTCGGATTTACGCGTGGTCGCGGTCTGAAAATTGGGCTTGGCTTTCCAATCGATCCGCTTGACGATAGTGAAATCGCTATCCTGAAATACATCTACTTCGCCGCTAATGATAAGGATTTCCTCGGCATCCTTTACACAGAAGAAGACGGTGGTGGTGAATACACCTGCGTCCAGCGAGAGTGGCGTCTCGAACAGTTTCCCGACGAAGAACTCACTCAACTTGCAGCAAAGGCTTGGGAGCGAGTTGCGAGGGTCGCCTACGACGCGGCAACCAAACTCGGCGCTCAGATCATTGAGCCTCGGTTCAAGCTCGGAGATCCCAATCGCGTTCAGTTCAAAATTTACAGGCCGGAATGGGTAAAGGAACAGTTGGAGAAAGCGAAAGCCGAGGTTGCAAATGAAACATAACCCTGCGGTCCACCGGACTCTGCGCGATAAAGCCGCGCAGCGCCGGTGAGGGTGCTATGGGACGATATTCATTCTATACACTCAGGAGTCGCGAAGTGTAAAGAATGAATGTCGTCCCCTATTTTTGTTCACTCTGGCTTATTCTGCCCATGCGGCAGTTGCGGCTTTTACGACGGGGCGCCAGCCGGTTGGGGCGGCTTCGATGGTGGTTTCGACGAGGTTCTGGTCGGCGATCAGGAGGGTCCTTGACGGATAATGGCGCACCAGTTCGTAGTCGTGGGTGCCGATGATGACACTGATGCCTTTTGCGTTGATCTTCTTGAGGTATTCGAGGATCTCGATGGAGGTGTCGGGATCAAGGTTGCCGGTGGGCTCGTCGGCGAGGATCGCGACCGGTTCGCCCACGAGGGCGCGGGCGATGGCCACGCGCTGCTGTTCGCCGCCGGAGAGGTTCTGCGGCATCTCTTTCGCTTTCTGTTCGAGCCCGACTTCGCGCAGCGCGGTCATGACCCGTTCGTTGATGAGCGCGTTTTTCGTGCCGGTGACCTTGAGTACGAATGCCAGGTTGTCGTAGACGTTGCGGTCCTCGAGAAGTCGGAACTCCTGGAACACGATGCCGAGCTTGCGGCGCAGCAGGGCGATCTTGCGCTTCTTGATGGTCTTCGAACTGAAACCCCCGATGGTGATCTCTCCTTTTTTCGGCATGACCTCCATATAGAGGGACTTGAGCAGGGTGCTCTTTCCGCTGCCGCTCCGCCCGACGATGTAGACCAGTTCGCCTGGCTGGATGGAAATGTTCAGGTTCCTGAAGATGGGTTTGTTCCGGAGTTCTATGTCGGTATTGGTGAATGCGATCATGATGGAGGTCAGTGATTTTTCGTTCTGTTTCGTGCGATCTCGGCGGCGAGCATGGCCGCTTCGTAAAAGCTCCGTTCGGAAGCCGTGCCCTTGCCGGCCTGGTCGAATCCCGTGCCATGGTCCGGCGAGGTCCTGACGATGGGCAGGCCGAGCGTGACGTTGATGCCGGTGTCGAAGGCGAGCACCTTGAAGGGCAGCAGCCCCTGGTCGTGGTACATGGCGACGACGAGGTCGTAGTTGCGCTGGCGCCTGGCGCCGAAGAAACCGTCAGCAGGGAATGGGCCGGCGATGTTCATGATCCCTGACAACCGTTCGATGGAGGGACTGATGACTGATGCCTCTTCGTCGCCCATGACGCCGCCATCGGATGCGTGCGGGTTAAGGCCGAGCACGGCGATGGCGGGGCGGTCGAGCCGGAAGTCCTGCCGAATCAACCCTTCGAGCGAACGGAAGAAGCCGTCCATGTCCATCGATCTGATCATGCCTGGTACGGCTGAGAGCGGTACGTGGATAGTGGCGAGGGCGACTTTCATACCCGAGACAGGATCGACGAAGAGCATGACGGGCGTTGGTACGCCAAAAAAGTTGGCCAGGAAGTCGGTGTGCCCGGTGTTGCTGAATTCTGCGCGGGCGACAGCCTCCTTGTTGATCGGGGCGGTGACGAGGGCGTCGCAGTGGCCGTCCCTGCAAAGCCCTGCGGCCGTTTCGAGCGCCTTCATGGCGATGAAGCCAGCTGTTTTCGATACGGTTCCCGGCAGGATTTCATCCGGTTCTTCGATGCTGAGCACTGGCAGAACCCCCTTCTCAGGAACGATGCCAGGGATGGCGTCGATTGATGGGATCGCTTCGATCCGTACCGGCAGGCCGATCAGGTCGCGGTAGAATTCGAACGTCCTGGTCGAGCCGGTGGCTACAAAGGTGTGACCCTCCTTCTGGAGCTTTGGAAGGCTCTTCAGAATGATTTCGGGGCCGATGCCGTGGATATCGCCGATTGTCAGGACAATGCGCATGTCAGAGCCTTTTGTATGCGCTGGCGATCTTCTCGTCCTTCTTGACTCCGAGCGTGGCCAGCCAGAAGAGTACCGGTTCGGGGAGGATCATGAACATGCCGCCGCCAGGTTGAAACGTAACTGCCTGGGCCTGAGTCTGGAGATAAAGGTTCAGGAAGTGGCCGCCGGTGAGGCCGGAGAGAAGGTCTGCGGCAAAGAGCGCGAAGCAGAGCGCGATGAGCTTCTGCTGGAGTTTTCGGTTCTTGAACAGGAATATGGCCGCAAGGGAGGTGATCCCGGTCAGGGGCGAAAATATGCCGCCGGCGATGCTGCCTGCGGTGACGACGATTCCTGCGCCCTGTACGTCCATAAAATCGCCGAAGAGCACGATGTGGCCTGTCTGGAAGGTCCAGAAGGGCATGGCCATGCTGCCGAAGGCGAGCAGGGCGGCGAGGAAGAGGTAGAGGCTTTGGATTCTGGAGAGCATGGCTGTCAGCGGTTACATGATCGTTGGTCTTTATTTCACGCGCCGTTCAAAACCTGTTCCCGGTTTTTTGACGGAGCCTTTGTGGTTTTCAATATAAGCAAAATGCATTTCACCGGTTGCGGTCGAGGCACATCCGTTGCATGGCATCAGAGACGGTTCGGGTCGCCCCGAGGCGAGACTGTACGAAGGCTCCGGCTTTTGCGCCGGCTTGCCGCATCCGATCCGGGGCGTTTGCGAACCTCGAAAGTGCCGCATGAAGGCCGGATTCATTGGCGATGGTCGCTGCCCCGCCTGATTCGATGAGCTCTCCGGCTTCAGGCGACTTGCCGAAATTCGGCCCGAAGAGCACCGGGATGCCGTGCACGGCCGGTTCGATGGTGTTGTGCACGTTCACGCCGAACGCCCCGCCGACGTAGGCGATCGAGGCGATCGCGTAAAGCTCGGCGAGGTAACCGGTCTGGTCGACGACGAGTACCTGCTTCCGGGGGTCGAAGGATTCACCGATCGATGAGATGGTCACGGCTTCGAGGCCAAGTTTCCTCAGGTTTTCCATGATCCTGTCGATGTTCGGGCGGTCGACCTTGTGCGGCACCAGGACGAGGCTGATCTTCTCCCGGAGCGGAATCCAGGCCGGGAGAAGGATGGTTTCGTCCGGTTCCCAGGTGCTGCCCGCAACCAGCACGGTCCGTCCATCGAACAGCGGCTTCAGCCGGGCCGCACGCGCGTCGCTGTTTCGCTGGCGTTCGAGCACCTGGTCGAACCGGGGGTCGCCGGCCTGCACAACCTTTCGACAATGGAAGGTGTTTGCAAATGCTTCGCGGTCAGTCTCCCCGACGGTGAAGATGGTGTCGAACAGCGCGAACAGGTCGCGATAGAATCCCCTGAGCACCGGTTTGAAGTAGGCAGATCCTTGTGGCAGCGCCGCGGCGGCGAGTACCATCTTCGCCCCGCTTTGTTTCACGGCTTCAAGGTGGTTTGGCCAGAAATCGTATCGCATCAGCATGAAGAGGTCTGCCTTGACGAGTTCGACCAGCCGACGCGCGTTGTCCGGCGTATCGAGCGGCAGGTAGAATACAGCCGATGCGCCCGGGAAATCCTTGCGGGCCTCATAGCCCGAGTCGGAGAGGAAGGAGACGACGACATCGAGCTCCGGCATCCTTCGCTTCAGTTCGGCAATGACCGGGCGGGCCTGTTCGAATTCACCGACCGATGAGGCATGCACCCAGAGACGGCAGGAGGGCTTGGGGACAGCGCGGAGTTTACGTTCGATGTCGGTGAAGAGTTCGCGGCGAAGGTCGGCGAAGCTCTGCAGGGCCCTGATGCGAGGTGACAGCAGGCGGAACAATCCCGGCAGAAGCGGGGACAGTGTCCTGTATGCGGCGAGGGCTGGTCCGGCCATGTGCTGATGTTGAATAGGGATTCCGGAAAAGGGCGGGTAACGCTTGCCGTCCTGGTGACGGTAAGGTAAGGAAAAAGAAGGGCTGATTAAACAGACGGGAGTCCTGAAAAACTTGTTCCACGAACTGGTTGCCGCGTTGGTTTCCACAAGTTGGCATCGAAATCACCATCCACGGCGCCCCGGACTCAGCCAGCCTTAATATGACGGGTTGGCGTCCGGTGCTCCGTGCTCGCGGATTGTCCACGGCACTTTGTCATTTCAAGGTTCGCCGAAGATGTTCGATCATATTGCCGCAGTGAGCTATTGCAATTTGCCGTTTACCGATTTGCTAGCGTTCGCGTGAAGCAGTGTTCCTGATTGCGGCGAATATGGCTTTGTCGGATTGTGGCACCACGGGGCTGTTGAGAATTTTCGCGATATAGGCAAGTGCTTGCTCCATTTTTACGCTGTCCATGGTTTTGAGGGAGGCAAGGAGCGCTGATGGTGAGGTTGGATTGCCATTGCTGTTGGCCGATATCGTTGTAATAAACGGTGAAAACCCTTGCGACGCAACGACCGGAGTCTTGACGATCGGGTTATGCACAACCGGAGTGGTGACAACCGGAGTGGTGACAACCGGAGTGGTGACAACCGGAGTGGTGACAACCGGAGTGGTGACAACCGGAGCAGTGACGACCGGAGCAGTGACGACCGGGGTAGTGACGACCGGGGTAGTGACGACCGGAGTAGTGACAACCGGAGTAGTGACAACCGGAGTAGTGACAACCGGAGTAGTGACAACCGGAGTAGTGACAACCGGAGTAGTGACAACCGGAGTGGTGACAACCGGAGTGGTGACAACCGGCAACTGTGGAATAATAACGATAGTTGGACGCTGGACGAACAATGTATTCTCATCGACAACGCCTAACTGTCCGGCTGACAGAACCCCGGGCAGCAAGGTGCCTGAAATCAGGAGCCCGGCAAAGGCACTCTTACAATGTGAATGGAATGGCAGCAATGAACACCCCCCTTCGGTTATGGTTATGATCGAAAAGATCGTCGACGCCGACCTGTACGATCAGATGGCGCAGTATCGAATCGTTGAACCTCGCAAAACTGAAATTCAACCCTGATACCCATCGATTAGCATTATAGCCCGCGCTCAGGTCGATGACGGAACTCAAGCCAACGCCAACGCCTGCGAATGCTCCGGAGGATCTGTTCGAATCCTGTTTGGTGCCGCCTCCGACCGATATGGATACAGGAAAGATATGTTCGCCAATTGTACAGGCGCTTCCCAATGTCGCCACGCCGTAATAGTTTTTCTGGATTTTTTCGGCTACACCCCAGGCGACGAGGTTGTTGGCACCGATGGCAAACGATATGCTGTCGAAGCTGTTGGTCAGAAAGGTCTTGCCAAGCTTGAAGCTCAGGTTCCCGTCCTCGCCGAAGCCCCACGAACTGCCATTTGATGCTTTCGGATTGACGCTGATTATTCCAACGTAGGTGTCAAAACCTGCATTTTTCTGCGGGTTGCCCATTCCCAGCCCGACTGCTGCGCTTGCGTCGAACTGGGCGTTGTCGCCACCGGCATTCGAGCGGGAATCCGATGCTACGGCGCCAGCAAGAAAACCGTTCCTCCACCCCATTGTCCTGGCGCTTGGAATACCGAAAACAGATGGTGATAGCAGTTTCGAGCTGTTTATCGCCACGTCACGCAAAAACGACAGTGACGGGTCTCTGTCAGCCGCCAACGATGTCGACGGCAACGCTGAAGCCAGCAGGGCTGTCGCGATGGCGAGTTTTTTGATGTATGTCTGCACGGGGAGGGGTTCGTTTACTTCAGTAGTGAAAAAAATGCACAAGATTTATGAGCACCTCTATTTATTCCCGGGCTTCTCATTACAATTTAAATAAAGGTGCCCTTATATCTGAAATTGCTCGGGCCGTGTCGGGTCCGATGACGAGTTTCGTTACAATCAACAAACAGGTAGACTATATGGTGATGTTTACAAGAAAATTACTGATTTTCTTGAGTATATCCCAGCTGTACCCAGTAATATTAAAGGAAATCCCGAAAAACCTGTGGCGTATCTGATGGACAGGCCGGTTGGGGAATTTATGGCCAGAGTATCTGATATATTGCAGCCAACGCGTTAGCAAAAGGCCGGAACGTGCGGGACGAGGAATCGTTTAATGGCAGATCACATTTTCTGTCGGAAGGTTTCCTTATCCGGATCTCCAATTCAAAGCTGTGCATGCCATACCGTATGATCGAACATACCGCCGACCTCTGTTTCGAAGTGACTGCCGGCAGCTTCGATGGATTGCTTGAAGAGGCGCTCCGTGCCATGACGGACTGGATCGGTGCCACCCGGGCCGATCCGGTTGCTGATCGCATGTTCTCAATCGAAGCCCCCGATTCGGCAGTGCTGATGGTAGACCTGCTCAACGAGGCGCTCGCTTTTTCCCAGATCCACAGGGAGGCTTATGAGCGGGTCGAGTTCCGGCATCTCGATGGGCGGCATGCTAACGGTCGCTTCATCGGGCATTCGATCACGGGAGCTCGCGGCGAGATCAAGGCCGTGACTTACCATGGTGCGCAGGTGGAAAGTTTGCCGGACGGGAGTTGGCGGGCAACTGTCCTGATGGATATCTGACATGGCTGGCAGGCGGGTTTTCATCGGCTTTCATGCAGGTCAGGCGCTCAGCGATGCCGTGGCCGGGTTCAGGCGATTGCATGATGGCATGAATGTCCGCTGGATACTGTCGGAGAACCTGCATGTTACGATGGTTCCTCCCTGGGAAACGGAGGACCCTGACCTGGTCTGCAGCCTCTTGGGCGAACTCGCCTCCGGATTTGCTGCCGTTCCGGTACGTTTCGATGTGGTGTCGTTTGGCCCTGAACCCGGTCATCCGAGGCTTGTCTGGGCGACGGGGGAGGCTCCTGCCGCGCTGCGGGGCCTGGCGGCACTGTTGAAGGGTGCTTTCGGGGGCGGGAATGATGCGGGACGTGAATTCCTGCTGCACCTGACGATCGCGCGCATCAAACGGCAGGAGGGCCGGCCGCTCTCCGATCTCAAGCTCCATGAGCCGATCGAATGGAATACCGAGCTCGACACCCTCTGCCTCTACGAGTCTGTCCTGAAGCCGACAGGCGCCGAGTACCGCGTGCTCTGCCGCATTTCCCTCGCCGGAAACTGAGGCGGAATGCGGTTCAGTTTCGGATCTTCGGCTTGGGCAATTTAAGCAGCTCCTGTTTCGAGGCATCGGGAAGACCCGGGAAAAACTCGATTCCAGCCATTTTCTCGATCTGACCGATGCCGACCACCTGCAGCACGGTGCCAGGCTCGTTCCTGATGAGATAGGCTGCACCCCTGTTTTTCAGGGGATCGAACACGACCTTGTAAAGATGGCTGGGCACAAGGAACCTCTCTTTCAAGAATCGTGAGCTGCCATTGATGAACAGCGCTCCGGTGACGACGTACAGTTCACCGTCGTTTTTGACATACTCCCGCACCGCGCTTTCGACCGGCTTCCATATGCCGGCATTGCTTACCCGGCTCACAGGGATGAGGTTTGCCAGGGTGTAACACTGGCGCTGGGCCCTGACGGTTGGCATGTCCTCGGGAGGCGCCATGTAGCCAATCTCGTAAGGGGAGTTGTCGTTAAACTTGTACTCGGGATTTCCGGCGGCCACCGGCCCTCGCTCGTTTTTAATGTCGTCGGTCAGGACCGGATGTTCAGCCTGGGCGACCATCTCCCTGGTCAGGTGTTCCGCGGCCCAGAGCGGGGTGTGCGAAATACCGGAATACATGATGGCCGCGTGGTCGAGGCAAAGCTCGCGGGATTTGACGGCCATGTTCCTGTTTCGCAGGTTAGGCGCCGTACCGTTCAGGTATATCGGGGCGCAGCTGTTCCTGAGTCTGGCAGGGGCCGCCGTTTTCGGTGCGTTTTTTTGCGTTGCGCCTGCGGTTTCTGAAAAAATCTGCAGGAGGGCTGCCAGGAGGATCGCCAGGATGCGGATAGATGGTTTCATTACCGTCAAGTCAAGGTTGTTTCGGAGTTTGCCTTGCATAGAGTTCAATGTAGCAAGTTCCTGCGAAATGTTCCGGCACCTGCGTGCGCAGAGGCCGACTGGAGAACGGTTTCAGGATATCGTAAAATTGCATTCGTCTTTGGTCGAATAAAATCGTACTATGGAGTCGATTTACAGTGTGTGGTGAATATGCCAAGAAAGAGTTCGGGAGACACGATGCCATGGAGGCTATGGTGTGCCCGCTGATTGTGATGGTTCGATGGCAGGCCTGGCGCCTGCCGGATGACGGATGTTCCGGTTGATGACAACCTCTCTTCATACCTCTTCTTTCCAGCATTGCTGCCACTACGCCTCGCACGAGGCTTTTTTTATCAATGACATGGGAAGAAAGAACTATGACTGAACAGCATGAAATGCCGGTGAATTTCCGCAGCCTTAACCTCGCGGAACCTCTCCTTAAAGCCCTCGAAGCCGTCGGCTATGAAACCCCCACGCCCATCCAGGCGCAGACCATTCCCCTTATCCTTGAAGGTCGCGACGTGCTCGGCCAGGCCCAGACCGGCACCGGCAAGACGGCGGCGTTTGCGCTTCCCGTCCTGTCGAACATCGACCTGTCCCGACCCGAACCTCAGGTCCTCGTGCTCGCTCCTACCCGTGAGCTTGCCATACAGGTAGCCGAGGCTTTCCATAGCTATGCCGAGCATCTGCCCGGCTTTCACGTGCTTCCGATCTACGGCGGACAGGATTATGGCGTCCAGCTCCGCAGCCTGAAACGCGGCGTACATGTCGTCGTCGGAACCCCCGGCAGGGTCATGGACCACATGCGACGTGGTTCGCTGAACCTCGACGGGCTTGCATGCCTGGTTCTTGACGAGGCCGACGAGATGCTTCGCATGGGCTTCATCGACGATGTCGAGTGGATTCTCGAACAGACACCGTCGCAACGCCAGGTCGCACTCTTCTCGGCAACCATGCCGGCGCCGATCCTGCGCATTGCACGCAAATACCTGAACAACCCGGCCGAGATCACGATCCAGTCGAAGACCACGACGGTAGAGACTATTCGCCAGCGTTACTGGATGGTGGGCGGGCACCACAAGCTCGATGCCCTGACGCGCATTCTCGAGGCAGAACCGTTTGATGGCATTCTCATTTTCGTTCGCACCAAGACTGAAACCGTCGCGCTTGCCGAAAAGCTTCAGGCAAGGGGATATGCGGCCTCTGCATTGAACGGCGATATGGCGCAGCAACAGCGTGAGCGCACGATCGATCAGCTCAAGGACGGCACGCTGAACATCGTGATCGCTACCGACGTGGCGGCCAGAGGCCTCGACGTCGATCGCATCAGCCATGTGATCAACTATGATATCCCGACCGACACGGAGTCTTATGTGCACCGCATCGGCAGGACCGGCCGCGCCGGACGCAGCGGCGAAGCGATCCTGTTCGTCTCACCGAGGGAGCGGGGCATGCTCGGCGCCATCGAGCGGGCCACACGGAAGCGCATCGAACTGATGGAGCTGCCGTCGACCGAGATCATCAATGACAAGCGCATCGCCCGGTTCCAGCAGCGCATCACCGATACCATCGCCGCCGAGGACCTCCAGTTCTACACCAACCTGGTCGAGCGTTATTGCGAAGCCCACGAGGTGTCGCCCATCGAGGCCGCCGCAGCCCTTGCAAGGCTCCTACAGGGCGATACGCCGTTCCTGCTCTCCGCGAAGCCTGAACGTGAGCAGTCTTCCCGCCCATCCGAGCGTGAGCCACGCCGCGACTCCTTCAGGGATTCGAACCGCGAAGAGGGACGTGAGCAGAGGAAACAGCGCAAGACCAGCCTCTACGGCGACGAAAAGATGGAGACCTACCGCATCGAGGTCGGCAAGGTGCACGATGTCAAGCCGGGCAATATTGCCGGCGCGATCATCAACGAGATCGGTCTCGATCCCGAGGCTGTCGGCAAGATCATCATCGGCGACCATTACAGCACGGTCGAACTTCCTTCGGGAATGCCGAACGATGTGTTCCAGGAGCTCAAGAAGGTCAGGGTCTGCGGTCAGCAGCTCAGGGTTTCGAAGATGGATGATCAGCGGAGCACCTACGGCGACCGCGGCGGTAACCGTGGCGGTTACGGTGGTGGTGACCGGGGTGGAGATCGTGGCGGCTACAGTGGTGGCGATCGTGGAGGAGACCGTGGTGGCTACAGTGGTGGCGACCGCAAGAAAAGCTACGGCAAGCCCGGCGGTGGCAAAGGCAAGAAAGATGCCCCTTTCTTCACCGGCTTCAGTGCGTCGAAAAAGAAAAGGATGAAGGACTGAAAGGTCTGAAAAGAGATCAAGGACAACAGGGACAGCAGGGACGAAGATGAAGACACTTCTCCTGCAGTCCTTGATGTCCTTGTTGTCGTTTGAGTCCTTTTCTTCAAATTCCCCCACTCCCTTCATAATCATTTTTTGTGTATACTGATCTACGGAAGTTCAAGTGAGCGGAACTCGAAACAGGAGGCTTCATGGAACTTGAATTCTACGGGGCAACCCGACGCGTGACCGGTTCCTGCCATATTGTCAGGGCGGGGGGAGTCACGATACTTCTTGATTGTGGCCTGGTACAGGGCGGCCCCGAAGACGAGGCCGTGAACCGTGAACCATTTCCCTTCGATCCTGCGTCAATTGACGCTGTCATCCTCAGCCATGGACATATCGACCACTCGGGCCGGATACCCCTGCTGGTAAAGCGCGGCTTCAGGGGGCCGGTCTATACCCATGAAGCGACCATCGAACTCTGTCGGGTGCTGCTGAAGGATTCGGCGTCCCTGGCCGAACACGACGCCCAGCGCCGGCGCCGGCACGGAAACGGCGACGCGGAACCGCTCTACACGGTCGATGACGCCATGCGCGCCACCGGACACATGAGAGGGATGCGGTACGGGGAGGTGCGGGAGATCCTGCCCGGCATGACCCTGCGCCTGCACGATGCCGGCCATATCCTCGGGTCAGCTTTCGTTGAGCTCGAGGTTTCGGAGAAGGGCGTCCGGCGGACGATCGTCTTCAGCGGAGATATCGGGCAGTACGATTCCCCGATTCTCAATGATCCCGCAGCCATCGGCCATGCCGATTATGTGATCGTCGAGAGCACCTACGGCGACCGGTTGCATCGCAGCTTTGACGAAACCGTGGAAGAGATCGGCGGGATCATCTCATCGGGATGCAGGGACTGCGGCAACATCCTCATCCCTTCGTTCGCCATCGGCCGTAGCCAGGAGCTGCTCTATCTTTTCGGTCAGCATTATCATGAGTGGGACCTTGCCCGATGGGAGGTCTTTCTCGACAGCCCCATGGCCATCGAGGCCAGCCGGATCTACTGGAACCATCCCGAACTGTGGGACGAGGAGGCGTCGCTGTTCCGCAGCAACCTGCGCCGGATGCCGCCTCTTGGCAACCTGCACCTGACGGGGCGGGTGGAGGAGTCCATGGCGATCAACCGGATGCGGGAGGGGGCGATCATAGTGGCAGGCAGCGGCATGTGCAATGGTGGCCGGATCATCCACCATCTGAAGCACAACATCGAGCGACCAGAGTGCCACGTGATCATCATCGGTTTCCAGGCGGCAGGAACGCTCGGGCGCCAGCTGGTCGAGGGTCACAAGGAGGTCTACATGCACGGCGAGCGCTTCAGGGTTGCTGCGCAGGTGCATACCATCGGCGGACTGTCGGCCCACGGCGACCGTGACGACCTGCTGCGCTGGGTTGGTAGCTGCGAGTGCCGTCCTTCCGTGTACGTTGTGCACGGGGAGGAGACGGTGAAGCAGATCTTCTCTGAAACGATCAAGGCTTCACTGTCGATGGAGACGCAGGTTCCCAAGCCCGGAGAAATTCTTGATCTCAGATCAGGAGCACTCAGAGGTTCGACCTCTTGAGTTTTTTTCACTTAAACAAACGACATGACTGTAAATACCATAGCTGAACTCATTCCTGTACTGCAGACCGCCATCGGGCCGGTCATCCTTATCTCAGGCCTCGGCCTGCTGCTTCTGACCATGACCAACCGCCTCGGCCGGACGATCGACCGCTCCAGGGAGCTTCTCGAAGAGTATACCGACCTCTCCACCACGGCAAGGTCCCAGGTTGACCGGGAGATCATAGTTCTCTGGAAACGCGCTCAATACGTAAGGGCGGCCATCCTGCTCGCAACGGCAACCTGCCTCGGAGCGGCGACGATAATCATCCTGCTGTTCATCACCAGCCTGTTCAGGATAGAGGTCCCATTGTTGGTGGCCACGGTGTTCATCGTCAGCATGATCTCCCTGATCTCTTCGCTGGTCTTTTTCCTGCTTGACGTGAACCTGACCCTTTCCGCGCTCCGTATTGAGCTCGAAGGGCATAAACGGCACTGAATCCGGTCAGCGGGCGGCTTTCCTGTAAGTGCCTATGAGCACCGCTTCCCCGAGCACATGCCCTTTGATGGCGGCCTCCAGCTTTGATTTGTCCGGAAAGGAGAGGTCCGGCAGGCCGGTATCGAGGGCATAGAGCTTGTGGAAGTAACGGTGCGTGCCGATCGGAGGGCATGGCCCGTCGTACCCACCTTTTTTTGAGCTCCCGTAGCCCTCAAGCACCCCTTTCGGTAGTGGCCGGTTGCCCGCTCCCTCGTCGAGACCTTTCATGGCGGGGGGGATGTTGTAGAGCAGCCAGTGCACCCAGGTGATCTTCGGAGCCGCCGGATCCGGTGCGTCCGGGTCGTCGACGATAAGTACGAGGCTTTTGGTCCCGGCCGGCAGGTTCTTCCACGCAAGCGGCGGAGAAAGCTCCTTTCCTTCGCAGGTGTACCTGGAGGGAATGGGTTCCATGTGTCCGAAAGCGGTGGATGTCAGAGCAAAGGTCATGGTTTCTCCTGTTCTGGCAGAGGCTGGTCGGATGGCGGGCATGATGGCAATGAGGATGGCCAGCGCCGCGCCGGTAGCGCCGGATCTGCGTATTTTCGAGAGCTTCATGTTAGCGGCCGGTTCACGATTTCAGTGGGTACATTGCGTGGAACGCTTACCATGGTCAATTGGTTCAGGCAGGAACATGGTGGGCAATCCCCTTCGAACGGCACAAACGGAACAAGGAAATGGAGCGTACATCCATCAGAAGGATTTCAGACTGGCTGTGGGAAATCCCTCGCGACTTCAGGGATGACATGCGCGTACCCGCACGGTTTTATGCTTCGGAGGCGATGCTCGGTCAGATTCTTGCCGACCGCTCGCTTGAACAGCTGGTCAATGTCGCCACGCTTCAGGGCATCAGGCGATATGCGCTTGCCATGCCGGACATCCATGAAGGTTACGGTTTCCCGATCGGGGGCGTCGCGGCCTTCGACCTCGACGAGGGCATCATCTCACCCGGCGGCATTGGCTATGACATCAACTGCGGCGTCAGGCTTCTCAGGACCGGCGAGCGGTATTCGGATGTCCGGGAAAAGATTCCGGCGCTGGCCCGCGAGATCTACCTCCAGGTGCCGTCCGGGGTCGGCCACGGCAACCGCATCACCTTCTCTTCAGAACGCCTCGACAGCATCCTTCGCAGCGGCGCACCCTGCATGGTCGGTTTCGGCTATGGCACGGAAGATGACCTGCTGCACCTCGAGTCGGGAGGCATGCTTGAAGATGCCGATCCCGCAACGGTATCCCCGCACGCCAAACAGCGGGGTATGGACCAGCTCGGCACCATGGGGGCCGGCAACCATTTCGTCGAGATCGACCGTGTCTCCACGATCTTCGATCCGGCGGCCGCCGAACGGATGGGTCTTTTTCACGGCCAGTTGGTGATCCAGCTCCATACCGGCTCGCGAGGCCTCGGCCACCAGATCGCCACCGACTATATCCGTAAGATGAACCTCGTCATGCCCGGCTACGGCATCACGGTGCCGGACAGGGAGCTTGCCTGCGTACCGTTCCGCTCACCCGAGGGGCAGGAGTACTTCCGGGCCATGTCCGCTGGGGCGAACTTCGCCTGGGCCAACCGCCAGCTCATCACCTGGGAGATCAGGCAGGCGTGGCGCACCCTCTTTTCATCCGATCCCCCGGAGGTCGTCTACGACGTCGCACACAACGTGGCCAAGATCGAGGAGCACGAGGTGGATGGCCGCAACATGGAGTTGCTGGTACACCGCAAGGGGGCCACGCGCGCCTTCCCCGGCCAGCCGGTCATCATTCCCGGCAGCATGGGCACGGGATCTTTCGTGCTCGAGGGCGCCCCCGGGGCCATGCGCGATAGCTTCGGATCATCCTGCCATGGCGCCGGGCGTTGCATGTCGAGGACGAAAGCCAAGCACATGGTGCAGGGGAGCCAACTCAGGAAAGAGCTCGAACTGCAGGGCATCTCCGTGCAGGCCGGCTCCATGGCCGGCCTCGCCGAAGAGGCCCCTGAGGCCTACAAGGACATCGCCGACGTCGTCAACACCGTCGCCGCCGCCGGCATCGCCAAAAAAGTCGCCCAGCTGACGCCGGTAGGCATCATGAAAGGTTGATGCACATCTCCGACAGAACCTTGAGAATCAGTCCCATACTCCGGAGGGCTTCAGCCCTCCGGACATTCAGCTCTTACATTTTCTTGTGTAGCCCCCGGCTTCAGCCGGGGGAACAGAACACTCCCCAAAAAACTTCCTGGGCTTCAGCCCAACCTCTTCGATGACCCTCGAGCCGGGTTGAAACCCGGCGGAAGCCGTGAGGGATGTTTTGGTTAAAACCCTATAAAATAATTGGATAACTGCACCCCGGGCTGAAGCCCGGGGCTACACAAGAGAATGTAAGAGGCAAAATATCCGTCGGGTTGAAACCCGACAGAATGTGGGCTCCTGCCCTGTGGGACCGCGGACATTCGTCGCAGGAACCCGAAGATCTTCCGAAAGCACAGTCCCATACTCAGGAGGGAATTAACCCTGCGGACATTTGTCGCAGGAATCCAAAACACTTCCGAAAGCACAGTCCCATACTCAGGAGGGAATTAACCCTGCGGACATTTGTCGCAGGAACACAAAACACTCCCGAAAACACGGTCCCATACTCCGGAGGGCTTCAGCCCTCCGGACATTCAGCTCTTACATTTTCTTGTGTAGCCCCCGGCTTCAGCCGGGGGAACAGAACACTCCCCAAAAAACTTCCCGGGCTTCAGCCCAACCTCTTCGATGACCCTCGAGCCGGGTTGAAACCCGGCGGAAGCCGTGAGGGATGTATGGGTTAAAACCCTATAAAATAATTGGATAACTGCACCCCTGGCTGAAGCCCGGGGCTACACAAGAGAATGTAAGAGGCAAAATATCCGTCGGGTTGAAACCCGACAGAATGTGGGCTCCTGCCCTGTGGGACCGCGGACATTCGTCGCAGGAACCCGAAGATCTTCCGAAAGCACAGTCCCATACTCAGGAGGGAATTAACCCTGCGGACATTCGTCGCAGGAACCCGAAGATCTTCCGAAAATACGGTCCCATACTCAGGAGGGAATTAACCCTGCGGACATTCGTCGCAGGAATCCAAAACACTCCCGAAAACACGGTCCCATACTCAGGAGGGCTTCAGCCCTCCGGACATTCAGCTCTTACATGTTCTTGTGTAGCCCCCGGCTTCAGCCGGGGGAACAGAACACTCCACAAAAAACTTCCCGGGCTTCAGCCCAACCTCTTCGATGACCCTCGAGCCGGGTTGAAACCCGGCGGAAGCCGTGAGAGAGGGTTGGGTTAAAACCCTATATAATAATTGGATAACTGCACCCCGGGCTGAAGCCCGGGGCTACACAAGAGAATGTAAGAGGCAAAATATCCGTCGGGTTGAAACCCGACAGAATGTGGGCTCCTGCCCTGTGGGACCGCGGACATTCGTCGCAGGAACCCGAAGATCTTCCGAAAATACGGTCCCATACTCAGGAGGGAATTAACCCTGCGGACATTCGTCGCAGGAATCCAAAACACTCCCGAAAACACGGTCCCATACTGAGCAGGGGAGGCTTCAGCCGTGGGAACACCTACCCCCTCGGATGGAACGTTCGGTGGACCTCTTTGATGAAGGAGCGGTCGATGTGGGTGTAAATCTGGGTGGCGATGATGGAGCTGTGGCCGAGCATCTCCTGCACGGCTCTAAGGTCGGCGCCGCCTTCGAGGAGGTGGGTGGCGAAGGTGTGGCGGAAGGTGTGGGGGCTGACCGGTTTTTCGATGCCGGCCAGCACGGTGTACTGCCTGACGATGTTCCATGCGGCCATGCGCGAAAGGGCGGTTCCACGGGCGCTGAGGAAGATGGTGTCCTGGGCTTTCGGGCCGGCGATGAATGGTCGAAGCTCCTCCTGGTAGCGCTTCACCCAGGAAGCCGCTGATTCGCCGATCGGTACCAGCCGCTCCTTCGATCCCTTTCCAAACACACGAACGAACCCGGCGTCAAGGTAGAGGCTCTGCTGCGATAGGCCGGTCATTTCGCTTACCCTGACCCCCGTTGCGTAGAGGAATTCGAGCATCGCCTTGTCACGGATGAGGAACTTTCCTGGCGGATGCTGCCTGAGGGGGGCATCGAGCAGCCGCATCATCTCGTCGACCGAGAGCACGGAGGGGAGGTAACGTCCCTGTTTCGGCTGATGTATGTTTTCGGCGGGGTTGCTTCCGGAAAGGCGTTCGGTGAGGAGGAATTTGTGGAACGATCGGATCGCCGAGATATTGCGGGCCATGGAGCTCGCCTCAAGGCCGATGTCGTGCAGCTCCAGGATGAATTTCCTGATGTCGCCAGGGGCCACTTCAGACGGCGTTACCCCGGCGGCCTGCAACCACGTGAGGTAGCGCCCGAGGTCGTTGAGGTAGGAGACCCGGGTGTTGCCGGAAAAATTTCGCTCGAGGGTCAGGTAGTTGAGGAATGATTCGAGCTGGGTGCGGTGCGGTTCCTGCAGCTCGGCCATCCTCACTCCTCCTTTTTCCTGAGCCTTGCGGTGAAGCCCCCGTCGAAGCCTTCGCGTTCTCCGGGCAGGGTGAGCATCCAGCCCTCGCCATGCTTTTCGGGTATGAACGATTCCGGGAAGCTTTTCGGGAAAGGCGCAGCTTCATACTCCGGATGCCTGGCGAGGAATGCCACGACCTGCTGCTCATTCTCCTCCGGTTCGACAGAACAGGTGGCGTAGACGAGGATGCCTCCGGGTTTGAGCAGCCCGGCGGCCCTTTCGAGCAGGGCTGTCTGCAGCGAGACGAGCTCCGTGAGCTTTTCGTTTCCGGTTCGCCACCTGAGTTCTGCACGCCGGCCCAGCACGCCGGTGCCGGTACAGGGTGCGTCGAGCAGGATGGCGTCGGGGCGGCATCCTGGATCAAAGTCGAGCGCGTCGCCTTCATGCATTTCGATGATCGAGATGCCGAGCGCACGGGCGTTTGATGCGACCCGTTCGAGTTTGCGGGACGAACGGTCGAGGGCGATAATGCGGCCGGAATCGTTCATCAGCTCAGCCATTAAAGTGGACTTGCCGCCAGGCGCGGCGCACATGTCGTACACGATTCTACCCGGTTCCGGAGCCGTCAGGAGGCAGGCGAGTCCCTGTACCGGGTTCTGGACGCTGACGAGCCCGGCGTCGAGCAGGGGCTCCATGATGGCGAAATCCTGCGAGAAGAAAAAGTTGTCCAGGCCGTCCTGAAGCCATCTCACGCCGGCAAGCTCAGGCATGCGGGCAAGCTTTTCAGGCGAGGTTTTCAGGCGGTTCACCCGGTACCCGGTGGCAGGGGGACGGTTGCCATGGGCGAGCATCGTTTCCGTGCGCTCGCGCCCGTAACGTGAAAGCCATCGACCGATCAGCCAGGCAGGGTAGGAGAAGAGAACCGAAAGCCGTTCTTCATCAGCCATTTCTGCCGTCCAGGCCTCAATGTCGACGGTTTTCGGGGAGATCTTCCTCAGGACTCCGTTGACCAGCCGCGATAGGTGGTCGCCCTTGTATTTCCGGGCCAGCTTGACGCATTCGTCGACCGCCGCCGGCCGGGGCACCCTGTCGAGGTGCAGCAGCTGGTATGTGCCGAGCCGGAGGATGTTCTTGAGCACCGGCGCCGCTTTTGCATAGTCGTGCCGGTAGAATTTTTCGATCACGAAGTCGCATTGCAGCCGGAACTTCGTCGTGCCGCTTACCAGTTCGCGCGCCAGCGCCCGGTCGCTGCGTCCTGCTCCGGAGTGCTCGAGCATCCGGTTCAGCACCTCTTCCGACTTCCTGTTTCCGGCGTCCACCTCCTGGAGGACCCGGAGCGCTGTTTCGCGTGCGTTCATGGGCTTTGTTGTAACACCTGTAAGGCTAATGAAAAAAATGATATGTGTTGTAAAATAGCACGGGCTTCCTTAGATTCCTGAAATTTGATCGTTCTTTTTCAGATTTCGAGCTATCATCCAGAAAGGCGGAGGGACTGGCCCTGCGAAGCCTTGGCAACCTTCAATGCAGAATGAGCGGTGCCAAATCCATCCCGGAGGGATTCCGGGAAAGATGATGTATGCATACCTGCTGATTTCATACCTCTCTTGATGCTTCCCCGTCAGCATTGCCTGACACCCATCCACGCCTGTACGGACGACAGATTCCATTACCGTACCCGTACCATGACCGACGACAACAGCTCCTTCCGGTTCGAGACCCTGCAGGTCCATGCCGGCCAGGTGCCCGATCCCGTAACCGGATCGAGGGCAGTGCCCATCTACCAGACCACCTCCTATGTGTTCGACAGCGCCGAGCATGGCGCCAACCTCTTTGCCCTGAAGGAGGCCGGCAACATCTATACGCGCCTGATGAACCCGACTACCGACGTGCTCGAAAAGCGGATGGCCGCCCTCGAGGGGGGCAAGGCCGCGCTGGCCGTCGCAAGCGGCCATTCAGCACAGTTCATCACTATCGCCACGATCTGCCAGGCGGGGGACAACATCGTCTCGTCGAGCTACCTCTACGGCGGCACCTACAACCAGTTCAAGGTGGCCCTTTCTCGGCTCGGAATCGGCGCGAAGTTCGTGGACGGCAACGATCCCGAGTCGTTCCGGCGCGCGATCGACTCCGGCACGAAGGCCCTTTACCTCGAATCGATCGGCAACCCGGCCTTCCACGTGCCGGATTTCGATGCTGTGGCTGCGATCGCCAGGGAGAACGGCATCCCGCTCATAGTGGACAACACCTTCGGCTGCGCTGGCTACCTCTGCCGCCCGATCGACCACGGGGCTTCGATCGTGGTTGAGTCGGCCACCAAGTGGATCGGGGGACATGGAACCTCGATGGGCGGCATTATCGTGGATGCCGGTACCTTCGACTGGTCCGGCGGAAAGTTTCCGCTCTTCACCGAGCCGTCGGAGGGGTACCATGGCATGAAGTTCCACGAGACTTTCGGCGACCTTGCCTTCATCGTCAGGGCGCGGGTCGAGGGGCTCAGGGATTTCGGTCCGGCCATCAGCCCCTTCAACTCCTTCATGCTGCTGCAAGGGCTCGAGACCCTTTCGCTGCGGGTTCAGCGCCATCTTGACAATACGCTCGAGCTGGCCCGCTGGCTTGAGGCCCACGAAGATGTGGCCTGGGTGAACTATCCCGGGCTCGAAGGGCATCCGACCCACAACCTCGCGAAGCGCTATCTGCAACACGGCTATGGAGGCGTGCTGACCTTCGGCGTGAAGGGCGGGTATGGCCGCGCAGTGAAGTTCATCGACAGCGTCCGGCTGGCCAGCCACCTGGCCAACGTTGGCGACGCCAAGACGCTGGTGATCCATCCGGCTTCGACCACCCATCAGCAGCTTTCCCCGGCCGAACAGGTTTCGGCAGGCGTGACGGAGGATATGGTGCGGGTTTCGGTCGGCATCGAGCATATCGACGACATCAAGGCTGATTTCAGCCAGGCACTACTGAATTTATCCTGAGAGATCGATGGACCATATCCATATCATATCCGAAGAGACCCGATATTTCGAATCGAACGAACCGCTTGCACTTGAGCTCGGCGGCGTGCTGCCCGGCGTGAAGGTGGCCTTCCGGACGTGGGGCACGATGAACGAGTCGAAAAGTAACGTCGTGCTGATCTGCCATGCCCTGACCGGCAACGCCGACGCCGATGTCTGGTGGAGCGGCATGTTCGGCGAAGGGCGGGCCTTCGACGAAACCAGGGACTTCATCATCTGCAGCAACGTGATCGGCAGTTGCTATGGCTCCACAGGTCCGCTCTCTCCGAATCCGGAGAGCGGCAGGCATTACGGCCCTGACTTCCCGCGCATCACCATCCGCGACATGGTCAATGTCCAGCATCGCCTCGTGAAATCGTTCGGCATAGAACGGCTCAGCCTCGTGGTCGGTGCATCGCTCGGCGGTATGCAGGTGCTGGAGTGGGGATGCATGTATCCGGAAATGGCTGGTGCTCTCATGCCGATGGGGATCTCGGGCCGCCATTCGGCATGGTGCATCGCCCAGAGCGAGGCCCAGCGCCAGGCCATCGCGGCCGACGGCGACTGGAACGAGGGATGGTATGATCTGGCGCTGCCGCCGGCCAAGGGGTTGGCCGCCGCGCGGATGATGGCCATGTGCACTTACCGATGCTTCGAGAACTTCCAGCTCCGTTTCGGCAGGCAGGTGCAGGAGGACGGGCTTTTCAAGGCGGAGAGCTACCAGCGTTACCAGGGAAAGAAGCTGGTGGGGCGTTTCGATGCCAACACCTACGTGACGCTGACACGGGCGATGGACATGCACGATGTCGCGCGGGGCAGGGGAGCCTACGAGAGTGTGCTCGGATCGCTGCCGATGCCGGTCGAGATCCTCTCCATCGATTCGGACATCCTCTATCCGAAAGAGGAGCAGGAGGAGCTTGCACGCCTGATCCCGGGGTCGAGGATCCTCTTCCTCGACGAGCCCTACGGCCACGACGCCTTCCTCATCGATGTCGATATGGTCAGTCGCATGGTGTGCGAGTTCAAGGCTGCGATCGGGAGTGGGCGGAGGTAGTTCGTTGGCTGAGCTTCTGCAGTTAGCCCTGGGGTCAGGCCTTGCAAAAGTTGCATTTTGAAAATGCAACTTTTGCAAGGCCTGACCCCAGCTTTTATCCGATGACGTCGAAGCCGGTGTAGGGGCGCAGTACCTCGGGCACCGTGATCTTGCCTTCGGCCGTCTGGTAGTGCTCCATCAGGGATACCATGAGACGCGATGTGGCCAGCCCTGAGCCGTTCAGGGTGTGCACGAACTCCGGTTTCGACTTTCCGTCGGGCTTGAAGCGGATACTCGAACGACGGGCCTGGTAGTCCTCGAAGTTCGATACGCTGGAGGCTTCGAGGTACTTGTTTTCCGCTGGCGACCACACCTCGATGTCGTAGCACTTGGCCGCGTTGGCGCTGATGTCGCCACCGCACAGGGTGATGACGCGATAGGGGATCTTCAGCGCGCAGAGGATCGCCTCGGCGTGCGAGAGGATCTGCTCGAGCGCATCGTAGGACTCTTCCGGCCTGGTGAACCTGACCATCTCCACCTTGTTGAACTGGTGTACCCTGAGGAATCCCTTCGTATCCTTGCCGTAGCTGCCGGCCTCGCGCCTGAAGCATGCCGAGTAGGCAACATAGGCGATCGGAAGCTTCGCGGCGTCGAGCATTTCGGCGCGGTGCAGGTTGGTCACGGGAACCTCGGCCGTAGGGATTGCGTACAGACCGTCTTCCGGGATGTGGTACACCTGGTCGGCGAACTTGGGCCACTGGCCGGTGCCACGTAGCGACTCCTGGTTGACCAGGAACGGCGGGAACACTTCGGTATAGCCATGGTTTTCCGTATGCGTGTCAAGCATGAAATTGATCAGGGCCCGCTCAAGCCTTGCTCCCTTGCCGGTGTAGACCGGGAAGCCGGCGCCGCTGATCTTGGCACCCCGTTCGAAATCGAGGATGCCGAGGCTTTTGCCCAGTTCGAGGTGGTTCCTGACGGGAAAGTCGAGTTCATGGCTGAACTCCACCGGCCCCTTGTAGAGCACGTTGTCTTCGGCCGTGCGCCCTTCCGGGACTGACGGATGGAGCCTGTTCGGCAGGGTGAGCAGCAGCTCTTCCATGCCGTCATCGAGCTTCGCCAGTTCTGCGTCGAGCCCGGTTATCTGGTCGGAAACCGATTTCATCTGGCTGATCAGCTCTTCGGCCGATCCCTGCCCGGTACGCTTGATGTCCGCGATCTCCTTCGATACCCGGTTGCGCAGGGCTTTCAGATCGTCGGCGCGCTGGACCATCTCTTTCCGCGCCCGGTCGATGTCGAGCAGCTCTCGGACTTTGCCGGCATCTTCGCCCATCTGCCGCTGGTGCAGCATGGTGATCACATCATCTGGGTTTTGCCGTACGAGGTTGATATCGAGCATGGTCTGTGTGTGGATGTGGTTATGCTGAAAGGAGCGATTTGACGACGTTCTGGACCTTGGTGCCGTCAGCCTTGCCTTTCAGGGCCTTCATGGCTTCGCCCATTACCCTGCCAATGTCCTTCATGGATGAGGCGCCGGTTTTGGCGACGATTTCGCGGATGACGGCTTCGACCTCTTCGTCGGAGACCGGAGCAGGAAGGTACTCTTCGATCACCTTCAGCTCGGTCGCCTCGGTTTCGGCGAGGTCAGGCCTGTTGCCAGCCGTAAACTGTTCGATGGCATCGCGTCGCTTCTTGGCCAGGCTCATGAGTACCTCGAGCTCCTGGTCATCGCTGAGCACTCCCTTGCCGCCGACCCTTATGGAGACCTCCTTTTCAAGCAGCGCAGCACGGATTGACCTGATGGCATTGAGGCGGGTCTTGTCGCCGCTTTTGAGCGACTCTTTCATTTCCTGATCTATTCTTTCCTTGAGGCTCATGATCGTTTGTTCCTGATTGACTTATTGCTGTTAGAACCTGAAGATACGAGAAAAAATCGAGAATTGGACTGATCAGACCGTTCAGACCGATCCGTCTGATTATCCCGAATTTCGCGTCACTCGTCCTGCACATCTCCGCCCGTTGGCCTCAGCACGATCTCCTCGACAGTCGTACGGCCGGGTTGCCGGTAGGCATGTACGATCGGCGCGGCGATATCTTCGGGCATCATCATGTGGGATTTGAAATCGTCGTCTACCTCCCCCCACATCGGCGTATAGACGGCTCCCGGCATGACGTCGGTGATCCTCACGTTGCATTCGCGTGCGTACAGTCGCATGGTTTCGACGAGTCCCCGCTGACCGAACTTGGACATGCAGTACACCGAAGAGTGCTTGAAAGCCTTCTCTGCCGCTACCGAGGTGATGAAAAAGATGTGTCCCGACCGCTTTTTCTCCATGACCCGGAAAAGTGCCTGGGTCAGGAAGAAGGTTCCCTTCAGATTGGTTGCCATGGTGAAGTCGAAATCCTCTTCGGTCATTTCGGAGAGCGTCTTGAACCGGCCGACTCCGGCATTGTTTACCAGGCAGTCGATCGTGCCGTGCCGTTCAAGAAGATGAGCCGAAAGCCTGCGTACATCTTCGATGCGTCCGATGTCGCAGGCGAAGGTGTCGGTGATGGCCCCTTCTGCCCGGCAATCGAGCGATATTGAATCGAGATCGGCCTGGCTCCGTGAACAGAGTACGAGCAGGGGATCGAAATCGGGGTTATGCCTGCCTGCCTGGGCGAATGCAAGGGCGATGGCCCTGCCGATACCCTTTCCTGCTCCGGTAATAAGAATTATATGCTGCATGGCGCCTGACGGGAAAAATGTTATAAGTTGAGTGTAGTTGCGACGAAATTAGTGCGGACTATTGCGCTGATTTTTTAAATGATATATATTGGCTGTGTAGTGAGCGTTGCCTTTTAAAGTTATTATTTCATCAATGAAGCCCTGGATGTGATTATGAACAAAAGTAAAGTAAAGTGGTTTGATGGCAAAAAAGGGTATGGATTTATCCTGAACCCGGAAGGGGGAGAGGATATTTTCGTTCATTTTTCCGCCATCGTGTCTGACCAGAGTTTTAAGGTATTGAACCAGGATGCAGACGTGGAGTATGAGATTGACAAAACCCAGAAAGGCTTGCAGGCGAAGAATGTCCGTGAGTTTCCGGCTTCAGTCGAGGCCGTTGCGGCAGTTGCTGCGGAATCAGCTTCCCTGTCAGGAGTTCGGAACGAGCTCAATCCGGCGGAATAGTTGTTTTCCGGCAGCCCCCCAGGCTGCTTTGTCAGGAGATCCTTTTAGCTGACGCCGGCCCTTGCCGGACCCTGCCCCGCCTGAAAGAGGCTCCTGAAATCATTCTACAGAACGAATCATGAAAGCATCGAGTGGTCTCTGAAGCTGAACCAGTCATCGGCGCCCACGATTACATGGTCGAGAAGATCTATCTGCAACAGGTTACCTGCCTGCTTCAGGATCGTCGTGACCTGTTTGTCTGCATTGCTGGGCTGAACATCGCCTGAAGGGTGGTTGTGGACCAGGATCACCGAATTTGCGCTTTCGCGGATGGCCGCCTTGAAGATCTCCCTCGGGTGGATGAGGGAGGCCGTCAGGGTGCCGACCGACACGATCTCATGCCTGATGATCCGGTTTTTTGCGTCGAGGAAGAGAATGCAGAGATGCTCCTTCGTTTCGTCGGGAATCCTTCCCTTCATGTACTCGAAAACATCCCTGGCCGATTGCACCTTGAGGTTTGCATTCCTGCTGTAGTGCAGGTGTTTGTGCAGTTCGAAGACGGCGATAACCTGCATGGCCTTGGCCTGGCCGATGCCCCGGATCTTCTGCAGCTCCTGGAGCGACTTGCCCGGGAGCTGTTCGAGGCCGAATTGCGAAATGAGCTCGTTGCAGGTATCCACGATGTTGCGGCCACGAGTGCCGGAGCGGAGGATTATGGCCAGTAGTTCTGCCGGGCTCAGCGACGCTGGTCCTGAGCTGAGGAATCGTTCCCTCGGACGGTTGGCGGGGTCGATATCATGAATGCGCATGGTCCTGTGGGGGTTCAGGGTTGCGTAAATGGCCGTTACGCGTGACACGCGACACTCGTAACGGGTTATATGTTACGTGTCACGTGTTACGTTCTTCGTATTGAACAGATGGTAGTTGATGCTGTCGCTCAGAGCCTGAAGGCTCGCTTCGATGATGTTGGTGGAGACGCCGACCGTACCCCAGGTCTTGATGCCGTCGCTGCTTTCGATCAGGACCCTGACCTTTGCGCTCGTACCACGTTTTTCTTCCAGCACTCTCACCTTGTAGTCGATCAGGCGGATGGCACGGATTTCAGGATAGAACCTGACCAGCGCCTTGCGCAGCGCCTTGTCGAGCGCGTTGACCGGGCCGTCTCCGTCAGATACCGTCAGTTCGGTCTCGCCTGCGACATCTACCTTCAGCACCGCCTGGTCGACGGAGTGGCCGTCGCGGCTGTTCTCGATCTGTACCTTTGATTCGAGCACTTCGAAGAACGGCCTGAACTGGCCGAGTTCGCGGCGAAGGATGAGCTCGAAGGAGGCCTCGGCGCCGTCGAACTGGTATCCGCGGTGTTCGAGAGACTTGACGTTGTTGACCAGCTTTTTGAATAGCTCGCCTTTTTCCGGAAGGTCGATGCCGAGCTCATTGGCCTTGTAGCGGATGTTGCTCTGTCCGGCGAGCTCTGAGACCAGTACGCGCTGGCGGTTGCCCACCAGTGCCGGGTCGATGTGCTCGTAGAGTGAGCTTTCCTTCATGACCGCGCTGACGTGGATGCCCCCCTTGTGGGCGAATGCCGATTTGCCGACGAACGGCGCCTTGGTGTCGGGAGGGAGGTTAAGGATCTCGAACACGAACTTGGACATCGAGGTCAGCTGCGCCAGATCCTGCACATGCGTGATATTCCTGCCGAGCTTGAGTATGAGGTTCGGGACGATGCTGATCAGGTTGGCGTTGCCGCACCGCTCTCCGATGCCGTTGACCGTGCCCTGCACCTGCGTGGCCCCGGCCCTGACGGCCTCGATTGAATTTGCCACGGCCATGTCCCCGTCGTTGTGGGCGTGGATGCCCACAGGCACGGTGAACAGTTCGCAGACCCGTTTCACGATCATTGATACCTCATGAGGGAGCGATCCTCCGTTGGTATCGCACAGCACCAGCCTTCGGGCGCCGCCGTCGACAGCAGCACGAAGCATGGTTTCCGCAAAGTCCGCATTGTCCTTCCATCCGTCGAAGAAGTGCTCGGCGTCGAAAAAGACTTCGCGGCCTCCGTTGACAAGGCGCTCTACCGAACGGCGGATCAGTTCTGCGTTCTCTTCATCCGAAATGCCGAGGCTTTTCAATGAATGGGCCTTCCAGGTCTTGCCGAAGATGGTGAGGACCGGAGCTTCAGATTTCAGGAGGCCGACCAGGTTAGGGTCGTTGTCGATGTTGTCGAGCGACCTGGCCGTCGAACCGAACGCGCTGAGGCGCGCATTCCTGAATGCAAGGCTCCTTGATTTCAGGAAGAACTCTTCGTCCTTCGGATTGCTGCTCGGCCATCCGCCTTCGATGAAATCCACACCGAATTCGTCAAGCCGTTCGGCGATCAGAAGCTTGTCCTGTACCGAAAGATTGATATGTTCGCCCTGCGTGCCGTCACGCAAGGTCGTGTCATACAGTTCGATTGCCATGTGGTGTACTGCTTGTTAAGCCTTGTCAGAGGCCATAAGGTCGTTTTTTCTGGCGTATTCGAAGATGCCGCCCGCCTGCACGATGTTGACCACGTCGCCCAGCGGCTTGAGCTGGTAGGTCACGTTCTGTGTGAGGTTGGTCAGCGTGTTCGCCTTCATGTCGATTGACAGTTCGTCTCCTGTCAGGATGATCTTGTTGAGCTGCTGCGCCGTTTCATAAGGGATAACAAAGCCGCCGTCCACGCAGTTGCGGTAGAAGATCCTCGCATATGACTCCGCGATGATGGCCTTGGCACCGGCAACCTGCAGGGCGAACGGTGCATGTTCCCTCGATGAACCGCAACCGAAGTTGGGGCCAGCGATGATGATCGTATATGGAGATGAGAAGCTGCCTTCCTGCACGAACGGAATCTCCCCCTCCGGGAGGCCGCCCTGCTCGGGGGGGACCCCGGAAAGTGCGTATTTGCCGTACAGCTTCACCTCTTCAGGATCCGAGAGGCTATAGACGAGGTGCTCGGCCGGAATGATCTGGTCGGTATCGATATTCTTGCCGAGGACGTAGGCTTTTCCCTGAATGATGCTTTCCATGATGGTTGGTTTTCCTTATCAGTTTCTTCATTCGATCAGAGGAAATCCCTCGGATCGGTGAGTTTGCCCGTGACGGCCGATGCGGCCGCGGTCAGCGGCGAAGCAAGGTAAACTCCGGCGTGCTTGCTGCCCATACGACCGGGGAAATTCCTGTTGGTCGTTGAAACGACAACGTCGTTGTCCACCGAACGGCCGACGGTGTCGGCAGGGCCACCGAGGCATGCGGCACAGGAGGGCAGCGCGATGCTGCATCCGGCCTCTTCGAAGATCGAACGCAGTGTCTGTCCTTCGTAGGTTTCGGTAGAGAGCTGCGATGCCACCAGGACCGTCGCCGGAACGATGTTGGTCGTGACGGCAACCTTCCTGCCTTTCAGGATTTTGGCTGCAAGCATGAAGTCGGTCAGCTTGCCGCCCGTGCACGAACCGATGTAGGACTTGGTGATCGGCGTACCGGCGACGCTGCGCACGGTAGCACGGTTGTCCGGGCTGTGCGGCTGTGCGACGACCGGTTCCATCTTGTCGACCTGGTAGCGGTACATGCTGTGGTAGGTCGCGTCGGGATCGCTCGTGAAAATCTCGTAAGGCTTGCTGGTGCGTGCCTTGACAAAGGCCTCGGTCACGGCGTCCACGGCGATGATGCCGTTCATGCCGCCGGCCTCGATGGCCATGTTGCAGAGCGTCATGCGCTCGTCCATCGGCAGGGAGTAGACCGCTTCGCCGTCGAACTCCATGGCTCGGTAGGTCGCGCCGTCGGTGCCGATGTCTCCGAGGATCTGCAGGATCAGGTCCTTGGCCGTAAGGTATTCCGGCATCTTGCCCTCGAAGGTGAACTTCATGGATTCGGGAACCTTCTCCCAGAGCTTGCCGGTACCGAGGATGAATGCCGCATCGGTGTTGCCGATGCCGGAGCCGAACATGCCGAACGCACCGGAGGTGCATGTGTGCGAGTCGGTACCGAACAGCACGGTGCCGGGGAGGTTGAATCCCTCTTCGGCAAGGGCTACGTGGCAGACTCCTCTGTAGCGTTCAGTGCCTACGTCATAGTAGTTCGGAAGCCCCTGCTTGGCCGCGAACTGCCTCAGGAGGTCGATGTTGCGGTGAGCATGCTCGTTGCTGGTGTAGATGTAGTGGTCCGGAAGCACGACCACCTTCTCGGGGTCCCATACCTTGGCGTCGGGACCGAACTCCTGCTTGAAGATGTCGAAGGTCGGGGGTCCGCAGACGTCGTGCGTGAGCAGGACATCGACGTTCAGCCAGACGCTTTCGCCAGTATCGACAAATTTGCGATTGGCGGCTCTGGCAAAAATTTTCTGGGTTATCGTTTGTGCCATTGGTGTATTGGTCAGATTCCGTTTACGGTTTTAAACCTTGTGGACCCATGTCCCTGTTTTTTCGCCTTGAAGCCGGAAAAGCCGGTCACTGACAGTGCTCCGGCTTTTCCGGCGCCGGTTTCCCGGCGCAATCGCTCTGTCAGTATTCCTTCCCCACGTTGACGCGGCGGAAGGATTTGTCGCCGGGTGCTTAAAGGCAGGCGACGATGGCCTTGGTCATCTCGGTCGTCGATACGCTCTTTTCTCCCGGACTGGCGATATCAGCCGTGCGGATGCCGGTGGCCAGCGCACGTTCGATAGCATCGTAGATCTCGGCGGCGACGTCCGGCATGCAGAAGCTGTTCTCGAACATCATGGCCACCGAGGCGATGGTCGCGATCGGGTTTGCCTTGTTCTGGCCGGCGATGTCGGGAGCACTTCCATGGATCGGTTCGTAAAGGGCGTGCTTCGTGCCGATGCTCGCCGAGGGCAGCATGCCGAGGCTGCCGGTGATCATGCCGGAGATGTCACTCAGGATATCACCGAACAGGTTGCTGGTCACGATGACGTCGAACTGCTTCGGGTTGCGCACGATCTGCATGGCCGCGTTGTCGACGTACATGTCGGCAAGCTCGATTCCGGGGAAGTCCTTGTGAACCTCATGCACGACGTTGCGCCAGAACTGCGAGACCTCCAGGACGTTGGCCTTGTCGATAGACGTGACCTTCACGTTGCCGCGTTTCTGCGCAGCTTCGAAGGCGAGCCTGGCTATACGCTCGATTTCGTAGCGCTCGTACACCATGGTGTTCCAGCCGCGGTTCTCATCATAACCCCTTGGCTGGCCGAAATAGATGCCGCCGGTCAGTTCCCTGAATACGACGAAATCGGTACCCCTGACCACTTCCGGCTTCAGGGTCGATGCGTCCAGCAGGGCGTCATAGACCTTCGCGGGGCGCAGGTTGGCGAACAGGCCGAGCTCCCTGCGGATCTTCAGGAGGGCGGCTTCCGGCTTTTCTGCGTGCGGCAGGCTCTCCCACTTGGGGCCGCCCACTGCGCCGAGCAATACGGCATCGCAGTTCCTGCAGGCCTCGAGGGTTTCATCGGTAAGCATGCTTCCGTGCAGGTCGTAGGATGCGCCACCGAAGGGGTGCTCCTCGACCGTGATATCGAAACCGTGTTTCTTTGATACGACATTCAGCACGTCGAGCGCTCCGGCTACCACTTCGGGGCCGATGCCGTCGCCGGGAATGGAAACAATCTTGTACATGGCTCTCCGGTTTACTTCTTCTTGAGCCAGCTCATCATCTCGCGGAGCTTTGCACCGACCTTCTCGAGCGGGTGGTTACGGTTGCTCTCGCGGAGGCTGTTCAGGGAGTTGTAGCCCGAATTGCACTCGTCGATGAACTCCTTCGCGAAGCGTCCGTCCTGGATCTCTTCGAGGATCTTCTTCATCTCCGCCTTCACGGTGGAGGTGATGAGGCGCGGGCCACGGGTCATGCCGCCGTATTCTGCGGTGTCGCTGACCGAGTAGTTCATGCGGGAAAGGCCGCCTTCATAGTAGAGGTCCACGATGAGCTTCAACTCGTGCAGGCACTCGAAGTAGGCCAGTTCCGCCGGATAACCGGCTTCGGTCAGGGTTTCGAACCCTGCCTTGATCAGCTCGGCTGAACCGCCGCAGAGCACGGCCTGTTCGCCGAACAGGTCGGTTTCGGTCTCATCCTTGAAGTTGGTTTCGATCACGCCGGCCTTGGTTCCGCCGAGGCCTTTGGCCCAGGCAAGCGCCTGCTGCTTGGCGTCGCCGGTGAAGTCCTGATGCACCGCAATGAGGCACGGCACGCCGTTGCCTTCGGTGTAGGTCCTGCGGACCAGGTGGCCAGGGCTCTTCGGGGCGATCATGATGACGTTGATATCGGTCGGAGGCACGATCTGCTTGTAATGGATATTGAAGCCGTGGCCGAAGGCAAGGGTGTTGCCCGGTTTCAGGTTCGGAGCGATCTCGTTGTCGTAGACGCTTTTCTGGGTCTGGTCCGGCAGGAGCACCATGATGATATCTGCCCACTTGACGGCTTCGGCGACGGTTTCGACCCTCAGGCCGGCTTCACGGGCCTTGGCGCATGAGGAACTGTCTGTGCGGAGGCCGACGCAGACGTTCAGGCCGCTCTCCATCAGGTTCAGCGCATGGGCGTGGCCCTGGCTGCCGTAACCGAGGACGGCGATATTCTTGTTCTGCAGTACCGCGAGGTCGGCATCCTGCTCGTAAAAGACGTTCATTGACATAGCTGTTGACTGTTTTTGCGTACGTAAATAAAAATCAGTTTTCACCGCGGTGTATGGCGACAGCCCCGGACCGCGCGAGTTCCCTTATGCCAAACGGCCTGAAAAGGTCGATGGCCGTATTGATTTTATCCGGCGAACCGATGACCTCAATAGTAATGGATTTTTGCTTTATATCCACGACTTTTCCCTTAAAAACGTTGGTCAGTTCGAAAATCTCCTGCTGCGTGGTTTTGGTCAGTTTCATGCTCATAAGCAGCAGCTCCCGCTCGACATGCGGCTGATGGGTGAGGTCGGTGACCTTGATGGTGTCGACCAGGCGGTTCAGTTGCTTGAGCACCTGGCTGATGATCCTGTCTTCGCCGCGCGTCACGATGGTCATGCGCGAAATTTCGGGGTCTTCCGTTTCGCCGATGGAGATGCTCTCGAGGTTGAACCCGCGTGCGCTGAACATGGCAGCCACACGGTTAAGCGTGCCGAACTTGTTCTCGACCAGTACAGAGATAAGGTGTTTCATGGTGTTTTACGGCAATAATGGGAATCAGTGATGATTCGTTATCGGGATTTGCGTGGTTCCGTATTGAAATACAGGGCGAACGCAGGTGTTTCAGGTCATTCTGAATAACTCGTCATGTAAACGGCTATCAGGTGCTGCAAGCAGGCTTCGATTGAAATATAAAGTTTTTCGGCAAACCCCGGTTTGCCCGGCGCAATATATGAATACTCGAGGATATACCCCAGATGGTATGATGTTGAACGTGCGGTTTCGTTACCTCCGATGTATCAATAATCGCCAGGATCATCCAGGGTTGTTTTCCCCGGTATGCCGGATGTTGACTGCTGATGTCCGGATATATGCGGGGGATAAAAAGAGTGTTTTATGGTTCATAAGTAAAGTGTATAATTTTAAATGCGTTGATTTTGTCGTTGTCAGGCTTTGTACAATCGTCAGTAAGGTCATACCATGCACTCTCATCCCCCTCATCAGTGTGCGTGCATACAGCGAAAGCTGTTGCATGCAACCTTCTCGCTATTCCTCGTTCCGGTCCTGTCCATAACCCCGTTTTTCGGTTCAGGTGGTGATGCCTGTGCCGGAGGAAGTTCGGATAAGGCGCTTTCAAGATCAATAACCGGCGAGGCCATTGGCGGGGTTTCGTCAAGGACGTCCGGATCGGAGCAACTGCTGACCGGTGCGCTGACGAATATCGCTTCAGGCATGAGATCTCAGGCTGTCGCGGGAAAGGCTCCGGCATTGCCTGGTTTGCAAAGCCTGCTTCCCGCGGTGCCCCTGCAACTGGCCGACGGCAGGATGAACGCCTCGATAGGTTCCTCCTCTACGGTAATGAATTACAATGACGGAGAGCTTCAGGCAAACCTGGATTTCGGATTCGGTTACTACAACCAGTTGAGAGGGTCAGGGAGCGTCATGGGGCATGCTGGCTTCGCAGCCATGATCCATGACAATCTTGCCGTGGGTGTTAACGGTCTCATGTACGATCAGCGGAGCGATCTTGTCCTCAGTGCAGTCTGGCAGGTGCCCGACTCGGGAGTGCGGCTCAAGGCATCTGGCGGTTATATGTGGGGACGACAGAGATACTCTTTTCCTTCAGGTGATGCCACTGTTGGACTCAGTCAGTACAGTTGGGCTATGTCGGGATCCTGGTTCATGAACGACAGTGAAGAGTTCAGGCATTTCCAGGCCATCGGACTCAGTGCCTGGGGGGCACAGGCCCGGCAGAACCCTCTTGGCGATCCGGTCTATTTCATGCGGGAAACCGCAACGGAATTCCTTGTTTTCCTTGACCCGCTTCAGCTCTCCGAGGGACGGCTCATCGGTGCATCGGCAGATGCCCAGCTCGCATTGTGCCAGTCGCTCGTGACAAAGGGTTCGATCGGTTATGAACAGCTCCGCTTTCCGTTTTCGGATGGCACGCGAGAGTTGAACAGTTCGGTGTACTGCAACCTTGCCATGTACTGGGAACCGGTTTCATGGATCACGCTTGCCGCCGACGTGAAAAAAGGGGTAAGCGAAGACCGCATAGGGATTTCTGCCGAAAGCGGCCACTGGAAAGTCGATACCTGGTACAGCAGGGGAGAGAACGGACTTTTGAGCGACAAGGGGGGAATGCTGACCTTCCGGCTTTTCGTGCCGTCAGCGAAGAACAACCTCACCCTGGCGCGCCGCATGCAGCCGGTCAGGTCTTCCGGCAGCTCCGCCATGCTCGGAGATGCCCTCCAGCGTCCGGTCCAGATGCCACAGGCATTCCTCGCAAAGGTTGATCCTACTGCGGTCAGGCAGGTTGCAACCATCTCCAAAACCGGCGTTGACAATGGTGCTGTCGTTGACAGTCAAGGCGATATCACCATAGTGGTCGGTACCGGTGTTCCAGTCATCACCGGGGTCACCAGGGATGGAACATCGTTCAGTTATGCGGGTATCATTGAAACGACATCGACCCAGGTCATTATTCACACCGGCAAACTTCCTGACGGAGTCTCGACTTATGTCATTGGCGTCAATGCAACCGACAATTACGAAGTGACCTTCATCACAAACTGAACTATCTATGATCACGATCATGAAGCGGAGATTTGCCTCGGAGGCCTTGTCATGCGTTCGCATTGCAATGAGCATGGCAGTGCTGTTTGTCTGTTGTTCAGGCCTGCTTCAGGCTGCGACAGTACAGGCCCTGTACATCAACAAGGCCGGAGCATGGAAAACAGGATGTTCCATCGTCACGCAACCTGCGGGAGCTGCAAGCGAAACCGCGCTGGCTACACAGCCGAAAGTGCAGTTGACGGGGGTGGACGGCGTTGCTGTTCGCAAGAGCGGTGTGGTTATCACGGCAACTCTGGCAAGCGGATATAAAGGAACGCTGTCGAATGCAATCACGGTTACTGACGGAGAGGGGATTGCGACTTTTCACGGGTTGACGTTCACCAGCACGACGGTCACTGATTCCACACGGTTCAAGCTTGTGTTTACGCCTGGCGGCGACCGCTCGGCAACGTCGGACTACACAAAGCTGACGCTTGCCGTAGGTAACCGGTACCAGGGCGGCATCATTTTTTATTTCCTGACCACTGGCCAGCAGCTTGGCACCGGCACCTCCAACGTCATTCAGTACAGTCCGACGGAGCAGCATGGTCTGATTGCAGCCACTCAGGATCAGGGGGGGAGCCGGTCGACGCAATACAGTTCGGTGAGTCCGAACCCGCTTGGAACGGTCGGCGCGGCCATCGGTACCGGTCAGAAGAATACCCAGCTGATCGTAGCCCTCTGTGCCTCGGCTTCAACCCCGGTTTACGGGGCCAAGCTTTGCGACGACCTGGTGCTGAACGGATACAGCGACTGGTATCAACCCAGTGAGCAGGAGTTGCTGAAGTTGGCGCAAACGCAGACGATAGTAGGCATGGGACCGTGGATCAATGAAGACGATTCCACCTACTGGTCCTCGTCTCATCTCGCCGGAAACCACACCTATGCCCGTTATGTGCTGTTTAATAAGAAAGAGATCTGGGATGACTACGAATTCACGGAAAAGTTCAGAACAAGGGCGGTGAGATCATTTTGATGGAGTGCGGTCGCCAGGCCGCCGGACAACAAAAAAGCCGCCAGTATCATTGGCGGCTTTTTTGTTGTCCATATCTGTCTTTGCTCAAACCATGGTTTTTGGATTCAGCCTGGCCAGCAGCATGTCGGAGATCGACCCGCCCGCAGGCACCATAGGGAAGACCATGTCACGCCTGACTACACGGAAGTCGACCAGCACTGGACCTTCGTTGTAAGCCAGCGCTTCGCTGATGGCCTTGCGTGCGGATTCCGGGTTGTCGGCGCTCATCGCTTTGCAGCCGAACGCCTCGGCGACCTTGACGAAATCGGGGTTGCTGGCTTCCAGGTCGGTGAATGAGTACTTCTCCTTGTGGAAGAGCTCCTGCCACTGGCGGACCATGCCGAGATAGCTGTTGTTGATCAGGAAGACCTTGATCGGCAGCTTGTTGTAGACGGCCGTCACCAGCTCCTGGATGTTCATCATCAGGCCACCGTCGCCGCAGATGGTGATAACCGGGCGGTCGGTCACGCCAAATGCCGCGCCGATCGTTGCGGGCAGGCCGAAGCCCATGGTGCCAAGCCCGCCACTGGTGATGATCGAGCGGGGTTCGGTGAACTTGTAGTACTGCGCGGTCCACATCTGGTGCTGGCCGACGTCGGTCACGACAATGGCGTGTCCCTTCGTCTGCTTCGAAATCTCTTCGATGACGAACTCGGTCTTCAGGGAGTCCGGCTCGACCGTGTACTCCATCGGGCACTGCTTCCGCCATTTCCCGATCTCTGCAAGCCATGCGCTGCGGTCCTCCCCGGTCTTGGGCAGCTCCCTCGAAATCGACTCGAGGAAATCCTTCGCGTCGCCGACGACCGGCAGGTCTACCTTGACGTTCTTGTCGACGTTGGTCGGGTCGATGTCGTTATGGATCTTGAGCGCCTGCGTTGCGAAGGTCTCGACCTTGCCGGTGACCCGGTCGTCGAACCTTGCACCGACGGCGATCAGCAGGTCACAGTTGCTGACCGCCTGGTTTGCCCAGTAGGTGCCGTGCATGCCGAGCATGCCCATCGAAAGCGGGTGGTCGCCAGGGAAGGCGCCAAGCCCCTGCAGGGTCATGGCGACCGGAATCTGATGCTCGATGGCGATCTGGCGCAGGGCGTCCGAAGCTTCGGACGTGATGACGCCGCCGCCGATGTAGAAGAGCGGACGCTTTGCCTTCGCGATCATTTTTGTGGCCTTCTGCACCTGGTTCGTGTGGCACTTCACGGTCGGCTTGAAGCCGCGGATGTCGACGCTCTCCGGCCACTCGAAGATGCATTCGGCGGCAAGCACGTCCTTCGGCATGTCGACCAGGACCGGGCCTGGCCGGCCGGTGGTGGCGAGGTAGAATGCCTTGCGGATGGTCGAGGCCAGGTCGCGGACATCCTTGACGAGGAAGTTGTGCTTGGTGATCGGGCGCGTGATGCCGACGATGTCCGCCTCCTGGAAGGCGTCATTGCCGATCAGGGAGCTCGGCACCTGGCCGGTGAAGACCACCATCGGCGAGGAGTCCATGTAGGCGTTGGCGATGCCTGTGACGGTGTTGGTCGCGCCGGGGCCCGAGGTGACGAGCACCACGCCCGGCCGGCCGGTTGCGCGGGCATAGCCCTCGGCCATGTGTGTCGCGCCCTGTTCGTGACGGACAAGGATGTGCTTGATGTCCTTGACGTCGTGCAGCGTCTCGTAGACCTTCAGGAGCGACCCTCCGGGGTAGCCGAAGATGTACTCGACGTTTTCATGCCGGAGGCACTCGAAAAATATCTCGGATCCGTTCAGTTTCTGTCCGGGTTCATGCATGGTTTGAACATTTAAAATTCAGATTAACACTTCGGTTTCAGGATAGCACCCGTGTTGGCCGATGTCACCATCTGCGCGTAACGGGCGAGGTATCCTTTCCTGATCTTGGGCTCGAATGGCGGCAGTGCGGCGATCCTTTCGGCGATCGTCTTTTCATCGAGGTCTACCGTCATCAAACGTGCCGGGATGTCGATGGTGATCGTGTCGCCGGTTTTCAGCGCCGCGATCGGACCTCCTTCGGCGGCTTCGGGCGATACGTGGCCTATGCATGCCCCCCTCGATCCGCCGGAGAAGCGGCCGTCGGTGATCAGTGCGACCGAGTCGCCGAGTCCGCGGCCCATGATGGCGCTGGTGGGTGAGAGCATCTCCGGCATGCCGGGACCGCCGCGCGGCCCTTCGTAGCGGATGACCACGATGTCACCTGCCTTGACATCGTCGCCCATGATGCCCGCGATCGCGTCGTCCTGGCAGTCATAGACCTTTGCCGGGCCGGTATGCCTCATCATGGAGGCGCTGACCGCACCCGTCTTGACAACAGCGCCGTTCGGCGCGAGGTTCCCGTACAGCACGGCAAGGCCGCCCGTCGCGGAATAGGGCTCGGAGACCGGACGGATGACCTTGCGGTCGAGCACTTCGGCATCGGCGATGTTTTCGCCGAGCGTCTTTCCGGTCACTGTCGGCACAGACAGGTCAAGCAGGCCGTCGACGGTCGAGAGCTCCTTCAGGATGGCCGAAATGCCGCCGGCGCGGTCCACATCCTCGATGTGCACCTCGGTCGTCGCGGGGCTCACCTTGCAGATGTAGGGCGTGCGGGCCGACAGGCCGTTAAGCTCGGCGAAGTCGAACTCGAGTTCGGCCTCGTTGGCGATGGCCAGCGTGTGCAGGATCGTATTGGTGCTCCCGCCCATGGCGAAGTCCAGCGAGAAGGCGTTGAGCAGTGCTCGCCGGGTTAGGATGTCCCTGGGACGGACCTCTTCAAGGACAAGGTCGACGATGCGCCTTGATGCGTTTCTGACCAGTTCGAGCCTCCTCGGATCGATTGCCAGAATGGTGCCGTTGCCCGGAAGGGCGAAGCCGAGCGCCTCGCAGAGGCAGTTCATGGAGTTGGCCGTGAACATGCCCGAGCAGGAACCGCATCCGGGGCAGCCGCTCTCTTCGATGGTGTCGAGCTCCTTTTCGTCGATTTCGCCAGTGCTGAACCTGCCGACCGCTTCAAAGACTGATATGAGGTCGACCTTCTTGCCCGAAGGTGTATGGCCAGCCTGCATCGGGCCGCCCGACACAAAGATGACCGGCACATTGGTCCGCAGCGCCCCCATCATCATGCCGGGAGTGATCTTGTCGCAGTTCGGGATGCACACCAGGCCGTCGAGACGGTGGGCCTCGACCATGGTCTCGACCGAGTCGGCGATAATTTCGCGGCTGGCCAATGAGTATCGCATGCCGACGTGGCCCATGGCGATGCCGTCGCATACGCCGATGGTGTTGAATTCAAAGGGAACGCCGCCGGCTTCCCTCACAGCCTCCTTGGCCACCCTTCCGAGTTCCTGGAGATGGGCGTGGCCAGGGATCAGTTCGTTGAACGAATTGCAGATCCCGATGAACGGCTTGGAGAAGTCGCCTTTCGAACGGACGGCCCCGGTCGCCTTGAGCAGGCTCCGATGTGGAGCTTTGTCAAATCCTTTTTTTATGGTGTCAGATCTCATCGACGTTGCTTGTTTACGTTTTAATCAAAAAAACAGGGCTCCTGGCCTGCCTGTCCCGAAGCCTTGAGTCTGAGGTATTGTCGTGGAAAATACGATGGACTTGGGAAAGGCCTGACGGATCAGGATACAGGAATGAGTACCTGTACGGGCAGTACGGGTACGAGTGAATCGACGCCTGCCAAGCTGTTGATCGGCAGGTGCTGGAGCGTGCGGCTGACGGCCATCGACGGGGCATGGCACCCGGAAGTATCGAAACGATGGTTGGTCAAAGAGGGCATTGCAGTAGATCGGTTGACGCGCGAATGTATAGAATAAATTGCAGGCAAGTTACATCTTCCGCTCAATTATGTCAAGGGCGGCTTGAAAAAACCGTTCATTTGACGGAACCGGTGGTGCTATTTTGAATGGTCGGAGCCAGGTTGAGTCAGCAAAAGAATCCGAAAAGAGTGCTATTTTATCAGCTCCGATGGTGTAAAAACTTAAAAATATTATTTTTAGGTAATCTTAGTCGATCGGTGCATGCTGCTCAAAGCAAACCACTAAATGTCAGCGCCATGTTGTCTCTCCAGTCCCCGCTCTCGCAGGATCTGCCTTCGTTTTTTCTTCTCCTCAGCCTTATCGGTTTCTTTCTGGTGCTCGGTGAACTCCTGACCCGGAAATTCAGCGTCAGCCCGCTTGTCGTCAGAAAAATCATGCATCTCAGCATGGGGGTCGTGACCTTTTTCATGCCCTCCTATTTCCATTCCAACTTCTATCCTGCCGTTACGGCGCTCCTGTTCGTGGTCGTCGGTGCGCTGAGCCTGAAGGTCAGCTTCTTTAAGTCGCTGCATGGCGAGCCGGTCGAATCGACGAACGACGAAGAGGCTGGGCCGGTCGTCAGTTACGGCCCCATTCTCTTCCCTCTGGCATTCCTTCTGCTGGTTCTGGTACTTTGGGACAGACACATCTGGATCCTGCAGGTCGCCATGCTGGTCATGGGTGTGGGCGACGCGCTGGCGGCGCTGGTCGGCAAAGCGTCCGGCGGCGAGCACATCGAGCACTTGACCCGGAGCCCCAAGACGGTGGCCGGATCGCTGGCGATGTTTGTTTCCAGCCTGGTTATTATCTCCGTTTCCCTGTTCCTGTTCCAGAATACGTTCACCGGTGGCCTCGCCGCCCAGCCGATCTGGGCGTTGCTGTCGCTCGCCCTGCTGCTCGCCCTGCTGGCTACGAGCACCGAGGCTCTGCTCTCCTCAGGGTTCGACAACCTCTTTATCCCGGCTTCGATCGCCTACCCGCTCTACCTCCTCGACGTGAACGGCATGGTGACGCTCGACGGCTTCCTGATCGGCGGCCTGTTTGCGCTCCTGCTCGCCCTGTTCTCGATCAAGGTGAAGTTCCTGAACAACAGTGGAGCTACGGCCACATTCCTGCTCGGCACGAACATCTTCGGTGTCGGCGGCATGGTCTGGACCGTGCCGCTCCTGACCTTCTACCTTCTCTCTTCAGTCCTGTCGAAGCTCGGACGGAAGCGCAAGGCGAAGTTCGACCTGGTGTTCGAGAAAGGTTCGCAGCGCGACGCCGGGCAGGTCTATGCGAACGGCGGCGTTGCCTGGATCATGATGGTAGCCTTCTCCCTGACGAAAGACCCTTACATCTTTTTCGCTTACCTCGGTACGCTCGCCGCTGTGCAGGCAGACACCTGGGCAACCGAGATCGGTACCATGTGGCCCAACGCAAAGGCCAGGCTGATCACGAACTTCAAGAATGTCCCTGTCGGTACCTCCGGCGGGGTCTCCATTCCCGGTACCTCGGCATCATTTTTCGGCTCGCTTCTGATCTGCTCGAGTTCGGTGCTCATGAATGTTCCGTGGATCAACAAAGTGGGCATCCCGCAGTCCCTCCTGGTCATCGGCATCGCCGGGCTGATCTCAAGTCTCGTGGACAGTTTCTTCGGTGCGACCTTCCAGGCGCAGTACTACGATCCCATCAGGCAGAAGGTGACCGAGCGTACACACAGCATGGCTGCTGATGGAAGCAAGGTAAAAAATGAGCGGATCAAGGGATATGATTTTGTGAACAACGATCTGGTCAATACATTGTGTGCTATATCGGGTTCCGTGGTGGCCTACTTTGTCGTACAGAACCTGGCAACCTTCTGAGAATTTTATCTTTAGAGCGAGCTGAACATGAATGAAAATGCAGGCGGTGGAATCTTATCGATGCTTACAGGTTCAGGACCTGTTGTCCTTCTTGTTCTTGGTGTGCTGGTGACCTTTTCGATCGTTTCCTGGGCGATCATCGCATTCAAGTTCGGGTACATCAGGAAATCGATGCGTGAGTCCCAGGATTTTCTCGATTCGTTTTTCAACGCACAGAGTGCCGACCGTCTGTTCGCCTCCAGCGAGAATTACCGCAACGGGTCGCTGCCCAGGGTGTTCCGGGCAGGCTACGTCGAATACACCTCCATGCGGGACAAGAGCACCATCACGCAACTGAGGGATCGCATTTCCCTTGCCGTCAAGCGCGAGGTCAATGCCGAGAGCAAGCGCCTGACGCATCTGGTGCCGTTCCTGGCCACTGTGGGCAACACGGCGCCATTCATCGGCCTGTTCGGTACGGTATGGGGCATCATGAGCTCGTTCCAAAGCATCGGCCTCATGAAGTCCGCTTCGCTTGCAGCTGTCGCCCCCGGTATTTCCGAAGCGCTCATTGCGACGGCCACCGGCCTTGTGGCTGCCATCCCGGCGGTCATGGGCTATAACTATCTCACCCAGAAGATCGGTCAGATCGAACGAGACCTCGAGGATTTTTCCTCCGATTTCATCGAATCCTACCTCAACCAGTAACCGGGGAGGAACTGAACGATGATGACCGGACAGAAGACCAGGCTCATGAGCGAGATCAACGTGACGCCGTTTGTAGACGTCATGCTGGTGCTGCTTGTCATTTTCATGGTAACGGCCCCCATGATGACCAGCGGGGTGAAGGTCGAGGTTCCCCAGACCTCCCATGAACGGATGGACGTCGATTCAAAGGCGCTGGTCATAAGCGTCGACGGATCACGGAGGGTGACGATCAATGATTTCCAGCTCGATGCGGATGAGCTCGCAGCCCAGCTTCCGCGCATCCTCGAATCAAAGCAGGCTGAAGAGGTTTACCTCAAGGCCGACAGGTCCCTGCCCTATGGCTTCGTCATGTCGGTCATGGCCTCGATCCGCGAGGCCGGAGTCGAAAAGATCGGCATGGTAACCGAGCCCGTGGCGTCGCAAGCCAAAAAACGTTGAGGCGACCGGACCCGATTATGAGCACAAGTAAAGAACTGAAGCAGGATCAGCAGCGGTTTGCCATATGGCTCGGCATTGCGGCCGCGGCCCATGTCGCCCTGGTTGTGTTTACATTCCTGCTGCAGATCTATTATATCCGCACGCATCCTCCGTTGAGAATCGTCAGTGTCAGCCTGGTCTCTCTTCCTGGGAGCCCTGGTCCAGCAGGAGGGCGATCGGTGTCAGCGCCTGCGCCTACGCCCTCCCCGAAACCCGTTCCCGAGCCTCCCGCCCCCAAGGCGCCGGAACCACCCGCGCCCAAAAAGGTCGCCGAACCGGCGGTGGCAAAGAAAACCGTGCCGGATGAAAAGGTCAAGGAAGTAAAGCCGAATCTCGACGATGCCCTGGCAAAGCTCAAACAGAAAACCGAAAGCCGGCAACCGGCCTCGGGCGTCGGTAGTGCCATTGCGAATTTGCAGAAAAAGGTGGCCTCCCAGGGCAGCGGTCCGGCGCGAGGCAACGGTAGTGGCGGCGGTGGTGGCCTGTATGGCCCCGGCGGTGGGGCGGTCGACCCATACAAGTCGAAAATCGCTGGTATCATTCAGGATAACTGGTCTTTTTCACAGACATTGATAAGAAATGCCAATGGCATGGAGGTCTATGTGGCTATCAATATCCTGCCGGACGGCACTATTTCGCAGATACGATTTGATCGCAGGGCCCCGAGCGAATACCTCAACAATTCCGTGAAAGCCGCTCTGCAGAAATCCAGCCCCTTGCCGGCACTTCCGCGTGAATATGGCAGGCAGGCCCTCTGGGTGGGTTTTGTGTTCACTCCCGAAGGGGTCGCGCAATGATCAACGGTCATACCGGGGCGTGGACTTTGCATATATATGGAATATTGTGTCGATGAGTGATCTGAAATGCTTATTATATGTGGGATGTTGAGTGTGTTTTGCCGGGTTGCCGGTCCAATATCGGACACGACAGCCTGAATACCCTTAATCGAATGATGTCATCGCAAAGAGAACGTTAATTTTTTTATGGAAACAACTATGAGGATCAGGAAGATTTCGATCTCTGCTTTTTCCTTCGCCCTTTTTTGCCTCCTGTTTTTACCTGCCATGCTCAAGTCCGAGGAGACAAGGGAATACATCTCAATCCGTAAGCAGGGTGCTGGCCGAATCTCCATTGCTCTCGACAGGACATCAGCCCGGGGTGGCAAGGAGTCCGAGTGGGCGAAGAGCCTTGACGGAACCATAAGGAGCGGCCTTGATTTTACAGGTCTTTTCAACCTCATGCAGGCGCCGCTCAATATGCGGACCGCACAGGGCGGGGCGCTTAATTTCGGTGCGCTCAATTCAGTCGGGGCCGAAATCTATACCGGGGGAACTTTGACGAAACAGTCGGGACGGGCTAACCTCGACATGGAGGTATATGATGCCCTGAGCGGAAAGCAGCTCATGAAGAGGTCCTACTCCGGAGAGGAGGGCCAGCTCAGGCCGATGGGCCTGCAGTTCTGCGCAGACCTTGTCGAACTCCTGACGGGAAAGAAGTCCCTTGTTTTCGGCAGCAGGATCGCATTCGTTTCGAACCGTACCGGTTTCAAGGAGGTTTACATGTGTGATTTCGATGGCCAGAACATCGTGCAGCTCACCAGTTCGAAATCCATTGCCCTGACGCCGGCCTTTTCCCCGGACGGCAAGTATCTCGCATGGACAGACTATGTCTCCGGGCGTCCCGATCTGTACATCCGGAATCTCTCGGACAAGTCCACTGTTGCTGTAGGCCGGCCAGGCGTCAGCATTGCTCCGGCGTGGCGGCGCAATACCGGCGAGGTGGCGACGACCCTCTCTTTCGAAGGCGATCAGGAGATCTACCTCATCAAGCCTGACGGCAAGCTCTCAAGGAGAGTCACCTACAGCCGGGGAATCGATGTGTCACCGACTTTTTCTCCCGATGGCTCGCAGATGGCATTCGTTTCGGCTCGAAGCGGCAGGCCCCAGATCTTCATTCAGGACCTTCAGAGCGGAGCGTCACGCAGGCTGACTTTCAGCGGAACTTACAATACCCAGCCATCATGGTCACCCCTTGGAAATAAAATTGCATACTCATCGTTACAAAAAAACGGTGAAATAAATATATTTATCATAAATGCAGATGGGTCAGGCCTTCTGCAACTGACTGCTGGGTCGAAATTCAACGAATATCCCTCATGGGCGCCCGATGGCAGTATGATCGTTTTTTCGTCGAACCGACAGGGAAGAAGGAAGTTGTTTGTGATGAATGCTGATGGTACAAACCAGAGACCTTTGACACAGGTGGATGGAGACCAGCAGCAGCCTTCCTGGTCAACGGTTAGGTAGTACCTGCTGTTTCTCATCAACCAACAACGGAGGAGTATATGACTAACATGAAAACTTTTGGAAGAACACTGTTCATTCCCGCCATGCTCATGCTCGGAGCATGCTGCTGTGAGAAGGATGTCGTGGTGGCTCCTGTCCCGCCTCCACCGCCCCCGGCAGCACCGGCTCCTGTCGTCGCTCCAATCTCCGACATCTATTTCGATTTCGACCGGTCCGAGCTGACTCCGTCTGCACAGTCGCAGATGAAGACGAATGCAGCATGGCTTGCTGCCAATGCCGATCGTAAAGCCATCGTGGAAGGCCATTGCGATGAAAGGGGAACTGCTGAGTACAACATGGCGCTCGGCGAACGCAGGGCTGCTTCCGCCAAGGACTATCTTGTGCGTCTCGGAGTGGAGGCTGCACGTTTGCAGACGGTAAGCTTCGGATCGGAGCGACCGATCGATCCCGGCCACAACGAAGATGCCTGGTCCAAGAACCGCAGGGTTCATTTCGAAATTCAGTGACATTAAGTTATTTTCGAGCCGGGAATTCCTCCCGGCTCAATTTTATCAACAGATCAACGTATCAAAGTATGAAACACACGTTACCCAGTATTATCGGGGTCGCCATGATTGTTCTTGCCGGATGTTCGTCGAAAAGCACGATATCGCCAGCAGATTCGTCAGCTACAGGTGCTGGAGCATCTTCCACTGCAGGCCAGTCTTCAAAGCCTGTCGTGTCAGGTCCGGTGCTTGGTGACATCTTTTTTGATTTCGATAGCTCTGCATTGAGCACCGAGGCACAGGAGCAGCTGAAGCAGAATGCGGTCTGGATTCAGAAAAATGCCTCCCAGTCCGTCACCATCGAGGGCCACTGCGATGAGCGGGGTACCGATGAATACAACATTGCACTCGGCGAGCGTCGTGCAACTTCAGCCAAGCAGTTCCTGACAACTCTCGGCGTCAGCGACGCGAAGGTTTCGACGGTCAGCTATGGTGAAGAGAAGCCTTTCGATCCCGGCCACAACGAAGAGGCCTGGTCGAAGAACAGAAGGGGCCATTTTGTTACCAAGTAAGATCTTCTTCCTGAGGGATGTTGGCGGCAGGAGCCACTCCTGCTGCCGGATTACCGGGGATGAATAACAAATCGACAAATGATGAAAGTTCGCTCTCTTCTGCTTTTTCCCTTAGCCTTACTTTCCGCTTGCGCTTCGAAGTCCGATCTCAACTACGTCCAGGGTGAGGTTTCCAAGCTCAGGGAAGATTCGCAGACGATCAAGACCCAGTCAGCAGGATCCTTTTCCGAAATCACCCAGTATCGTGAAGAGGTGGCGTCCCTTAAAGGCGGGATCGAAGAGCTGCGTCATGATCACTCAACTGCGTTGAAACGGCTTGATGTCGAGGACTCACTGATGGTCAGGAAAACCGATGGCATCGAGGCCCGCCTCGCCAGGATCGAGCAGTATCTCGGCATAACCGAAACCTCTGCAGCTTCATCTGCAAAGGCTGTACCTGTTCCCGATGGCGGGAAGGAGAAGGCGTCAGTTCCAACGACCGGGTCCGGCCAGCCGAAAACGGCTGCGCAGCCTGTATCAGGCGACGAGCTTCTCAATGACGGGCTTGCAAAAATGAAAAAGGCGGACAACGCCGGGGCTCGAGACAGCTTCACCGCATTCATGACCAGGAACCCGAAATCTCCCAAGGTCGCAGATGCGCAGTTTTATATCGCGGAGTCATATTTCAATGAAAAGTGGTATGAGAAGGCGATTCTCGAGTATCAGGTCGTGATCGCCAAGTATACCAAGAGCCTCAAGCGTCCTTCAGCCCTGTACAAACAGGCGCTCTCTTTTGAAAAGATCGGAGATGCGACCAATGCAAAGGCACGGTTCAAGGATGTTGTCACGGTCTATCCTGCTTCACCGGAAGCCAAACTGGCAAAAAAGAAGCTTCCGTAGGAAGTTCTTTGACGGTTCAGTGCAGTTGCCTGCCGAGTTCAACCCGGGATCGCATCCCGGGTTTTTTTATGCAAAAAAGAAAGCCATGCTTTCAGTGGCATGGCTTTCAATGAACAGATCTGTTTTGTAATGCTGCTGAAACAAGCCTGTTTATTTAAAGAACTCGTTCAGGGTATAGGTCCTGCGATCTATTTCGACACAAAGCTGTGATTTGCCCATGTCATAAAAGACAGGAATATCCCGCATGGTCCATTTTACGCCGCGTTTGTCGAAATCGATGACGTAACGATTTTCATTGTCAATCACCTTCTTGTTTATGTCGATGGCGATATCGGGTTGGGTGGTCAGTACGAAAATCTCGATCTCTCCTGCAATCAGCTTCCGGATCATCTCTTTGGTAGGAGAGAGCTTCCTGCGCCCCGAAGCAGGTACGATTTCCAGCTGAAGGTTGTCGTTACGATCCCTTTTTGCCGACGTGATGAAATACTTTTCTGCCTTGTGGACCGCGTTGCCAGACCACGGGCCCGAGACGCTTTTGCGGACCTGATTGGCTTCGGTAAACGGGCGGCTGAGCTGACTCTGCATGGTTCTGCTCGGTTAAATTGGCTGAGAGGGCACCAGGTGCGGTGCATACTTTCAATAGTTTGTAAATTAGCAAAACGACTGCAAATAAAAAAGGGATTCACGTGAATCCCTTTTTTATGATGAGCGCCCGGCAAGACCTTATTTGTCGTTGCCGTCGATCACTTCGTATTCGGCATTTTCAACTGCGCCGTCGCCGCCGCTCTTGCCGGTCTGCTTTCCGGTGTCCGTTGGCTGGGCTCCAGCTTCGGGGCCGCCGGCAGGTTGCTGCGAATACAGGTCGGAGGCTGCGTCGCTCCATACCTTGGTCAGTTCGTCCATGGCTGGTTTTATCGCCTCGACGCTGCCGCCCTTGTGCGCATCCTTCAGTTTTTCGAGGGCGCTTTCGATAGCCGCTTTCTTGTCTGCAGGAAGCTTGTCGCCAAGTTCTGAGAGCTGTTTGTCCGTGCTGAAGATGAGGGAGTCAGCCGAGTTTCTCACTTCGATCTCCTCCTTTCGCTTCTGATCCTCGGCCGCATGGGCTTTTGCGTCCTGTTTCATCTTCTCGATCTCGGCTTCGGACAGTTTGCCGCTCGCCTCGATCTTGATGCTCTGCTCCTTGCCTGTCGCCTTGTCCTTGGCCGATACGTTCAGGATGCCGTTGGCGTCGATGTCGAAGGTCACTTCAATCTGCGGAATGCCTCTCGGTGCCGGCGGGATATCGCCAAGATGGAACCTGCCCAGCGTCTTGTTGTCGCCGGCCATCGGGCGTTCGCCCTGCAGCACATGCACCTCGACCGAGGTCTGGCTGTCGGCAGCAGTCGAGAAGACCTCCTGCTTGCGTGTCGGGATCGTGGAGTTCGACTCGATCAGCCTGGTCATGACGCCACCGAGAGTTTCGATGCCGAGCGACAGCGGGGTCACGTCGAGCAGCAGCACGTCGGTCACGTCACCTTTCAGCACGCCGCCCTGGATGGCCGCGCCGATGGCCACAACCTCGTCAGGGTTTACACTCTTGTTCGGCTCCTTGCCGAAGAAATCCTTGACGAGCGACTGGACTTTCGGGATGCGGGTTGAACCGCCCACAAGCACGACCTCATCTATCTCCTTCATGTCGAGCTTTGAGTTCTTTACCGCGCGACGGCAGGGTTCAAGCAGGTTGTCAAAAAGATCGGAGCACATCGCCTCGAACTTGGCCCTGGTCAGGTTGATCACCAGGTGCTTGGGTCCCTCCTGGGTCGCCGTGATGAACGGGAGGTTGATCTCCGTGTCCGTACGTGAAGAGAGTTCGACCTTGGCTTTTTCAGAGGCCTCTTTCAGTCGCTGCAGGGCGATCGCGTCTTTGCGCAGGTCGATACCTTCCTGCTTCTTGAATTCATCGGCCAGGTAATCGATGATTTTCTGGTCGAAATCGTCGCCGCCGAGGTGGGTATCACCGTCAGTCGACTTCACTTCGAAGACCCCGTCACCGAGCTCGAGGATCGAGATGTCGAAGGTACCGCCACCAAGGTCGAATACGGCGACCTTCTCGCTATGCTGTTTTTTGTCGAGACCGTATGCGAGCGCCGCGGCCGTCGGTTCGTTGATAATGCGCTTCACGTCGAGGCCCGCAATCTTGCCGGCATCTTTCGTTGCCTGTCGCTGCGCGTCGTTGAAGTAGGCCGGCACCGTGATGACGGCTTCGGTGATCTTCTCGCCGAGGAAGTCTTCGGCTGTCTGCTTCATCTTCTGGAGGATCATTGCCGAGATCTCCTGGGGAGAGTAGGTCTTGTCGCCGATCTTCACCCTTGCGTCGCCGGCTTCGTTGACCACGTCGTACGAGGCTAGCTTTTTTTCATTCGGCACCTCGTCATACTTCCTGCCCATGAAGCGCTTGATCGAAAAGATGGTGTTTTTCGGGTTCGTCACGGCCTGGCGTTTCGCTGCCTGTCCGACGAGTCGCTCACCGGTCTTGGTGAATGCAACCATCGACGGTGTCGTGCGGTTGCCTTCGGAGTTTTCGATGACCGTCGGTTGCGAACCCTGCATTACGGAGACGCAGGAGTTGGTGGTGCCGAGGTCGATTCCGATAATTTTGCCCATAATCGATAATTCCTTTTTTTAGTGATTCAGATTCTTTGTTAAAGCCTTCCCCTGATTGAGGGGCGCCGAACCTCTTCAGCCTTCAGCTGATCGAGATATCCCTGGTTTTTTTAACCGGCAGCGCTTTCGGCAGGGTCACATGAAGGACGCCGTTTTCGAAGGCGGCGCCGATATGTTCCTGATCGATGAGCTCCCCGATGTTGAAGCTGCGCGAGAAACTGCCATAGGAGCGTTCGATCCTGTGGTAGTCCTTCTTTTTCTGCTCCTCTTCCTGTGTTCGCTCCGCTTTTATGGTCAGCACGTCATCTTCAATGTTCAGTGCTATACTCTCTTTCTGGATGCCCGGAAGTTCAGCATCGAGGTGAAAAGCGTGTTCATCTTCGGAAATGTCGACTTTGAATGCCGGCGCTGAGGTCATCTGGGTTCCGCTCCAGATGTCTTCGAAGAGTCGCATGGGGTCTTTTGCTATTTTCATCAACATGACTTTATCCTTGAATGAAGTTTGAAGATGTTCATTTGCTATGATTGCTGGCGTACCTGAGTACGTCTCTGTCCTTTATACTGCAAATGCCATGCCAATTGCGTGTGATGGGGGTGCGCCTGACAAAATGACAGATTATGCTCCGCCGTCTGACAGAACGCATGGTATTGATGTCGTACTTAAGGTGGGTGGCGCGACTGATCAGGGGCCAGTCAATGTCGGGAACCCGAAGCCATACTCCGTGACCCCACTGATAGTTCTGAGGATGATCAAGTGATATGATGTCGCGGAGATGATGAAATCGGATGAATGCCGTAGGGGAGCTTAACGCAACCGCCTCGACCTGAGTGGCCGGGAAGCGGTGTCCAGGGCAGTAACAGCAGAGAGACTTTCAGCATTGATCTGAAAATGCTATGCAGGACGGTGGCCGGGGTGCCCGTCTGCTGTCCGCCGGTCTTAGGGCTTCAGGCGGAGAGGCTGCTGTTGACTTTCTGGATCCAGCTGAGTCGATCCTGGAGGTTTTCAACAACGCTTTTTGAAATCAGGAAGCAGGAATAGACAATGCTGTCATCTGAAATGCGGTAATAGCATTTGAGCCCTTCTTTTCTCCGGTTGACGACACCATTGTCGTGCATGAGGGCAAGATGCTTCGAGATGTTCGCCTGGCTGGCGTTGACTTCGTTGACGATTTCCTGGACTGTGCGTTCGCCGTCACAGAGGGTCCTGAGGATCTTCAGGCGCATGGGCTCTGACAGAAGTTTGAAACGGTTGGACACGGCCTCGAGCATTTCATCGGGCATGTTGAAATGCCATTTCTTTACGTCTTCTTCGGAAATCGTTATGGTCTTGCTCATGACAAAGCCTGATTGTTACCTCTTTTTAGTTGGTCGGGATCTATGCGTTTGAGAGTATATAGCTATTTAAACATACTATTCAAATCAAAAAATACGTACAAACCTCATTCTCGTTCGCATGGAGTTTGGAAATCAGCGCAGGGCGTCCTGGGGGGGGATAGCTCATGAGATGACGTTGGTCATCCTGACTATTGATTCTACGAGGGTTTTGGGGGCCTTGACACGGACAATCCGTTCACGGATGATGATTTTCGTGTTTTTGGCATCCTGGAACTCCGCGCGGCATTCCGGGCATTCGTCAAGATGGAGCTTGAGCTCGTCCGATTCTTGCGCGGTGAGTTCGCCGTCGATGGCTGCGCTCATGAGCACCATCGCTTTGTTGCAATTCATAATGATATACTGATTTGTTTGGTGATGGCTGAGTTCACTCGTCGGTATCTGTATTGAATCCATGCTTCCTGGCGTAATCCTCAAGCTTGGCGCGTAACAGTTTTCTGCCTCTGTATAACCTTGACCTCACCGTACCTATGGGGCTTTCAACCATGTTTGCTATCTCTTCGTATGTAAATCCTTCCATATCACACAATTGTATGACTTCCCTGAACTCTTCGGGGAGTGACTGCAATGCCTGATAAACCTCTTCATGCAGGAGGGAGTGGAAAAAATCCGACTCGGCTTCGGTAGTATCGCTCTGTACGTCCTTGATCGTGTGGTAAAAATCCTTGATCAGGTCGTAATCGACCTTGCCGGGCTCCCTTGCATTCTTGCGAAATTTATTGATGTAGTTGTTTTTCAGGATTTTAAACAGCCACGCTTTGCAGTTTGTTCCCCGCTCGAATGAATTGAAAAATTTATAAGCCTTCAGATAGGTCTCCTGGACCAGATCTTCGGCGTCATTCGGGTTCATCGTCAAATGCAGCGCATAGTTATAGAGCGCATTGATATGCACTACGGCTTCCTGCTGGAACTCCTTCTGCTTGAGTTCTTCCTGTGCCGAGAGAGCCTTTTTTTTCTCTTTCATATCCTGGTGCTGCCGGATGTGTTGATTGCGTCCTGACTGTCCGAGGTCCGGCCCCGGTTGTGCGACGTTGGGAATCTTTCCCTTCAAAGAATATAAAAATATATCTTTAGAGAATTTAGAGCCAAACGATCATTTAACATAAGGGCTGAAGCCCTGAATAACGGAACGGACGGAGAGCAACATGGCTGAACATGCGGATGTCATTGTCATCGGCGCAGGCATCGGCGGCCTGACGACGGCGGCCCTGCTCCAGGAGCGGGGCTTTTCGACCATTGTTTTGGAGAAAAACAGGTTTCCCGGAGGAAGTTGTTCCGCATTCCAGAAGGGAGGGTACACCTTCGATGCCGGAGCGTCCGTGTTTTACGGATTCAGTGACGACGATGCGAAGGGAACGCTCAACCTGCACTCGAGGATTTTCAGGAAGCTCGGCGTAGATGTCCTGACGATTCCCGATCCCGTGCAGATCCATTATCACATGCCGAACGGTTTCGAGGTGCCTGTATATTACGAGCGGTCCCGGTTCCTTGATTGCCTCTATCGGCGTTTTCCCCATGAGAGGGAGGGAATCCGGAAATTTTACGATGAGCTTGAGTCGGTCTACGACATCCTGAACGCGCTGCCGGCCGGTTCGCTCGAGGATCTGATGCATCTCGGGGTGGTCGGCGCCAGGCATCCGTTCAAAGCGGCTTCGCTCGGCATCAAGACCCTCTTTTCAATGGGCGGCGTGGCCCGCCGGTACATAAATGATGAAGAGCTTCTCCGGTTCATCGATCTGGAATCTTACTCCTGGGCCGTTCAGGATGCCATGTCCACCCCCCTCGTTAATGCGGGTATCTGCCTCGCCGACCGGCATCATGGCGGCATCAACTATCCCGTCGGGGGTTCGGGAGCCATTCCTGCCGCGCTGGTGAAGGGCATTGAAAAGTTCGGAGGGACGATCCGTTTCGGAACAGAAGTCGAACAGATCCTGATCGATGGAGGCAAAGCCGTCGGCGTCAGGCTTTCCGGCGGTGAAGAGGTCAGGGCAAGGGCCGTTGTCAGCAATGCCACTGTCTGGGACACCTTCGATCGCCTGGTGCCCGATGTGCGTCTGCGTGTTCCGGAGGGACGTTTCGTACAGGCCCCGAGCTGGTTCCAGATGTATCTTGGCGTCGACGGCTCGGTCATTCCCGAGCGCTTCAACGTTCACCACATTCTGGTCGACGACTGGTCCAGGTATGACGAACTTGGAGGTACCATCTATTTTTCGGCGCCGACTCTGCTCGACCCGTCGCTTGCACCTGACGGGAAGCATGCCGTGCATCTCTTCGTAACGGCCGAGACCTGGCAATGGGATCGGTACGACCGGCAGGGGCCGGAGTACCGTCAGAAAAAGGAGGCGTACGCGCGCTCCCTGATCGCCCGTACCGAGCGGATACTGCCCGGCCTGTCCGCGGCGGTGGAACTCATGGTCATGGCCACTCCGCAGACCCACGAACGCTATCTGAACCGGTGGCAGGGCTCTTACGGTCCATTGCTCCATCCCGGTCAGAATGTGCTGCGCAAGCCCCAGAACCGGACACCTGTCGAAAACCTTTTTGCAGCCGGCGACAGCACCTTCCCGGGGCAGGGGGTGATCGCCGTCACCTATTCGGGCGTCTCCTGCGCATCGTATATCGCAAGAGAGCTGGGTAAGCCGCTCGATTACCTGTAAGGGGACAGGGACAGCAGGGACTGAAAGGACAACAGGGACAACAATGGAACATTTCCCTAACAATCCACTGTCAACTATCAAGGGCACCTCTATTTATTTGTTCCGAAACCCGATTGCGGCGTTGGTCGGTGCTCGAAATCCTCATGTACTCAGTGTACACTCCGGTTTCTGCGCTCCGTCCGCCTTGCACTCGGGCTTCTCACGACAATAAATAGAGGTGCCCTCAACTGTTACGCAGTAGCCAGCAGCATGTCGATCTCACGGTACGGGAAGTCGGTGAGTTCAGCCAGGATTTTCTTGGTGACGTATCCTTTGTAGATGTAGGTACCTTTCCTCAGGCTGTGGCTTTTCCAGAGGATATCCGGGATTGTTTCGTGTGCGGTGAGCTTCTGGAGGAACGGCAGCAGGGTGTTTGTGAGGGCGAAGGAGGCTGTTTTTGCCACGGCCGACGGAATGTTCGGCACGCAGTAATGGGTGACGCCATGCTTGACGTAGATCGGGTTAGTGTGGGTCGTGTGACGGCTGGTCGCAAAGCATGCCCCCTGGTCGATCGAGACGTCGATGATGACTGAACCCGGTTTCATGGTTTTTACCACCTGCTCGTTCACCAGCGGCTTGCCCAGCTTCTGCCTGGGGCTGAGGGCTCCGATCATCACGTCGGAGATTCTTGCCAGTTGCGCGATGTAATGCTCGTTGGCGATGGCCGTCACCAGATGGCGGTTGAAAAAGGCTTCGAACCGCCGCAGCCGGTTGATCTCCTTGTCGATGACCGTCACCTGGGCGCCGAGTCCGAGCGCATCCTGGGCGGCGAAAAGTCCGACCGTGCCCGCACCGATGATGGTGACATGCGCGGGAGGGACGCCGGCGATACCTCCGAGAAGGATGCCGCTGCCCCCATATCCGGTTTCGAGATACTTGGCCGCAGTCTGGATGGCCAGCGAGCCGGCGATTTCGCTCAGGGTCCTGACGATCGGCAGCTCTCCATCCCTTGTTTCGATGAACTCGAATCCGATGGCCGTGATGTTCTTTTCGATCAGCGCCTTGATCATCTGCCGGCTGACCGTACCGAGGTGCAATGCCGAAATCAGCATCTGTCCCGGAATGAACATGGGCAGCTCTTCCGTCAGCGGAGGGGCAACCTTGACGATTACGTTCGCCTGCCGGTAAAGCTCATCGGGCGAGGATGCGATGAGGGCTCCGGCTTCGGAATAAAGGGTGTCGGAAAAGTTGCAGAACGTCCCGGCGCCTGATTCCACAATGACCCTGATGCCTTGCTCCACAAGTATCTGTACCCCAGCCGGCGACAATGCGACACGACGTTCGTCCTGAGCTCGCTCCCTTGGCATTGCAATGGCCACGTTCATGGTTTTTTCCGGCTTGAGCAGCCAGCGTTCGAGAGTTTTGACCCCCAGCTCGAATTCGAGAGTCCCAAGGTCGGAAGGGTAGCCCATCGTGGTTTCAGATCATCAGGATTACAGCAAAAAACTTTCCGGCAGCTGCTGCCGGATTGAAAGAAAACAGTTGAGGGGTAGGGATCGGTCCATCCTGCGAATTTTTCTTCAGGATGGACCGGACAACGACTTATGGTTTTGCCTTGATCGTGACCCGTTCAATCGTCACCCCGGGAGCGTCATGGGTCGTACAGGTCGAACCGGGCAGATGCAGCCTGCCGCCGGTCACGGTGCAGATCATGCCTGAAGCGGCATCGATCGCCCCTCTGGCAGCTCCGCCGACCATGCCGATCGGTCCCTGCATGAAGGAGAAGGTCTCCATGAAGGAGTTGACGGCAAGAAGCGAGGCCGGGCCGAGCCCGCTGGCGATCTTGCCGAGCGTATCGACAGGGTTGAGCTTTCCCGTCTGTACCCTCGATACCAGATTTGATGCGCCCGAGGGCAGCTTGTTTACCACATTGTATCCGATCGTCTGGGCATAGGTGATGAATCCGGGGACGTTCAGCCCGAGCACGATCCTTCTCAGGTTCTCGGCCCTGGTCAGGACCCTGACGGTGCCCTCCCTGGCGATGACCGTTTGGCAGGCAAGCCGCCCGCCCTCCTGGAAGAGCTTGTCGGAAATGAAGGCCTTTTCAACATCGTTTGGCGGAGAGAGGAGCTCGGCTCCTTCGCGAACATAAACAAAACAGCTCTGGCAGATGCCGTTGCCTCCGCAGATATAGCCGATGTGGGCCTTGTTATGCTGGGCTGTGGCAAGAAGCAGGTCACCGACCTGCGCTTCACATGGCCTGTCGTTGATGTAGATGATCATGGCTGTGGTATTTGCATTGGTAAACGTTGTATACGGCTTCGGACGACATGTACGGATTACCACACTTCAGGGCACCTCGAAAAACTTATCGCGAAACCAGATTTTTTCTTTGGTCCCGACCATGTCGGGATACTCCGGTTTCTGCGCTTCGTCCGCATGGAGCCCTGGCTGCTCACGACACTTTTCAGAGGTGTCCTTTAAAAAATAATATAATCAAAAAACCTCGGTGTGTTCAATCCGGGGCGGATCGTGGAGATTGCCCTCAGAATGTCGAAAAAGCCGGAATTTCCGGCTTTTTCGGTGATGCGTTCAAGGTTTTCGAGAAAGCTTCAGTTGCATGCTACACCTTTCCGGGTCTCAATGCGAAGCACATCATGGGAGAGTTTCGATGCGCCATCGACGGGGCAGCTGGCCGTGGGTCTGGATGTCGCGCCGTTCGAGGCGTGGCTCTTGCCGTTTTCCGGGGCATCGGTGTCTGCAGTCCCCGGTTTCGGTGTAAAGACGGACATGACGGCCTCCATCACCAACTGAATGGCGTCGCCGATGCCCCCGATCACATCGGTCAGCAGCTCCCATGGGCTAACCTGGTGCCCTTCGATGTCGCGCCTGGCCTGGAATGAAATCGTATCGGTGAACTTCTCTGCTGCCGCCCAACCCATCTTGCCCATGTACGCGGGTACGCCGGCGGGGTTGGAAAGGGTAAGGCGGGCAGCCTCCTCCACCGTCGTGAGGATGCTGATCTTTCCGGGTTTCTCGATCGTAGTCTGGCAGGCCATCCTCATGCCTTCGCTGATGAGGGTATCGGAGAGCATGGCCTTCTCGGCGCTGGTCATCGGAGAGAGCAGTTCCTGGCCTTCGAGAACCTTGACGTAGCAGGTCTGGCAAAGGGCATTACCGCCGCAGAAATAACCGATATGGCTGTGGCCGGCACGGGCAACGTCGAGCAGTATATCACCGGTTGTCGCATTGCACTCCCGGTCGTTGATCGTGATTTTCATGATATGTACTGTTTTTGTGTTCGAAATTCGATTATCATCGAGATCATAACGACACCGAACAAGGAAAAAGTTGCAACAAATGGGTGAAGGGAGAGAAGAAGCTGGACTGAATGGACTTAATCGACGAATTGAGGAGATGGACGTTATGGACAAGAGAAGAAAAAGGGGGCATACCGAGAGCCAATTGAGTTGGGCCCTTACTGTTGGGCACCTCTAAAAAGTGTCGTGAGCGAGTCAAGGGCAAGGCGGACGGAGCGCAGAAACCGGAGTGTACACCTCGTACATGAGGATTTCGAGCACCGCCTAACGCAGCAATTGACTCGCGGAACAACTTTTTAGAGGTGCCCTGTTATGTCACGCCTCAACTGACGGATGGCAGGTAAAAGAGAGCTGTCTCATGTTTTATCCAAATCGAAATCGCTATTGGGTTCGAAATCGATTCTTCTCACCTACGGCGCCAATGGATTTCGATTTTGCTGACGTGAGGATGCGTTTATCACTGCCTGGACAGGCATGCGTCATTTTTCCATTGACATGACACTACATTGTCCATCCCGTCCATTTTTCTTCACCCGTTACTTTGTCCCCGCTATTTCCCTGAGTAGGGCGGCGTAGCGGTCGATGAGCGCGATGGGGGTCGTGTCGGCGTCGGCCGGGTGGTTGAAGACGAGCTTCATCTTCTTGTCGTGCTTGAACTGCGGTCGGTAGGCGAGCAGCGTGGCGTCCTGCAGCGAGGCGATCAGGGTGTTGAAGAACCTGCCTTCATAGAACTCCTTGTCGTCGTCGGCGGGCAAAAAGATGGTGGTTACCGACTGCTGGATGTCGATTTTTTCGAGTCCGATGGACGAACCGAGGTTCTTGAGTCGGGCCAACGCCAGCAGGTTGCTGACCTCGACGGGCATGGTGCCGAAACGGTCGGACAGTTCGGTAGCCAGATGGTCCAGGTCGCCATCACGGGAGGCTTTCGAGATCTTGTCGTAACAGGCGAAGCGCTCCTGGGTGGCCGTGAGGTAGTAGTCCGGGATCAGCGCGTCGAAGAAGAAGACCATGTCGCAGGGTTTCGACGGTTTCAGGGCCGCTTTTTCGCTGTCGCTGAAGATGTGCTGGAAATCGGTCAGCTTCAGCTCGGCCACGGTCTCTTCGACCATCTTCTGGTAGAGGTCGAAGCCGATCTCGTGGATGAACCCGGACTGCTCCGCTCCGAGCAGGTTGCCGGCGCCGCGGATGTCGAGGTCCCTGAGTGCCACGTTGATGCCTGAACCCAGCTCGGTGAAGCTTTCGATGACGGCGAGCCTTTGCACGGCCTCCCGCTTCAGGGTGTGCAGCGGTGGCGTGATGAGGTAGCAGTATGCCTTGCGCTCACTGCGTCCGACGCGTCCCCTGAGCTGGTAGAGGTCCGACAGGCCGAACATGTCGGCGCGGTTGATGATGATCGTGTTGGCGTTCGAGATGTCGAGCCCCGAACCGATGATCGAGGTCGAGATCAGCACGTCGAGCTCCTTCTGCATGAAATCCATCATCACGTTTTCGAGATCCCGGGTCGGCATCTGGCCGTGCGCCGTAGCCATCCTGGCCCAGGGCACCAGCTCGCGGAGCTGCCGTTCAGTCTCCTCAAGGCTCGCGATGCGGTTGTGCAGGAAGAACACCTGCCCCTCGCGCTGGATCTCCTGCCTGATGGCCGCCTGCACCACGCCGGGATCGAACTCGGTGATGACCGTCTCGACCGGCTGCCGGTTCTTGGGCGGGGTGGAGACGAGGGAGATGTCCCGAGCGCCGAGCATGGAGAACTGCATGGTCCTCGGGATCGGCGTGGCCGACATGGTCAGGGTATCGACGCCGGGGAAGTTCTGGCGGAGCTTCTCCTTGACCTCGACCCCGAAATGCTGCTCTTCATCGATGACCAGCAGGCCGAGTTCCTTGAACACCACGTCGTTCGAAACGATCCGGTGGGTGCCGATTACGATGTCCACGGAGCCGGCCGCGATCCGTTCGATGATCTCCTGCTGCTGTTTTTTAGGTATGAACCTGCTCAGCACGGCGATATTCACCGGGAAGTTCTGGAACCTGCGTCCGAATGACTCCCCGTGCTGGTGGGCAAGGATGGTGGTCGGGGTCAGGATGGCCACCTGTTTTCCCGCCTCCACCGCCTTGAACGCTGCGCGCATGGCGATCTCGGTCTTGCCGAACCCGGCATCTCCGCAGATCAGGCGGTCCATCGGCGACGGGGACTGCATATCCTTCTTGACCTCCTCGATTGCCTTGAGCTGGTCCGGAGTCTCCTCGAACATGAACGAAGCCTCGAACTCGCGCTGGAAGATCGAATCGGGAGCGAAAGCGAACCCCGGGGTCATTTTCCGCTCGGCGTAGATCCGGATCAGCTTGGCCGCGATGTCGCGCAGCTTCTTGCGTACCTTCTCCTTCTTTGCCGACCATTTGGCGCTGCCCAGCTTCGACAGGTGAGGCAGGGAGCCTTCGGAGGCAGTGTACTTCGACAGCAGGTTGATGTTTTGCACGTTCACGTAGAGCTGGTCGCCGTCCTCGTACTCCACGAGTACACACTCCTGTTCGGAGTTCCCTACCTGGATCGTTTCGAGCGACTTGAATACCCCGATTCCGTAGTCCTCGTGCACGACGTAGTCGCCTACTTTCAGGCGCTGGAGGTCCTTGAGCGATATGCCCTTGACCTTTCGCCGGCGGTGCGCCCGTCGGGTGTGGAACTTGCCGAAGATGTCCGACTCGGTGTAAAGGTCGAGACCGCCGAACGAGAAGCCGGTGTGCAGGTTGGCCGGAAGCCAGCCGACCTCCGTCTGGCCGTCTGCCTCGCCGGCATGGAGCTCCTCGTTGATGAACTCGCTCAACTCCTCGATTTCGCGCTTCGAACCGCAGGCGAACACGGTCGCCATCTCATCTGCCGCATCCCGTTGCAGACGCCCGGCCAGCATCCTGAAATTGCCCTGCAGCTTCTCCTGCTCACCCGACATGAAGTCGATACCCCTTGTTTCTAACCGGTGCACGACGAGGTGCCTGAAGTTCGGCAGGACGGTATCCAGCCGATCCAGGACGTCCGATCCCGCCATGGCGGTCGCATCGTCGACGATGACGATCGTGGATGCGGGGAGGTAGTCGAGGATGCCGGACGCCGGCGCCGGTTCATCGCCCCTTGCCGCCGTGAAGCTTCCGAAAAGCTCGGCCGATTCGAGCGTGGAGGATGAGAGCTGGCTGTCGACGTCAAAGCTCCTGATCGAGCTGACCGTATCGCCGAAGAATTCGATGCGCAGCGGTCCGGCAGCGCCGAAGCCGAACACGTCCACGATCGAGCCCCGCACCGAAAATTCCCCCTCATCCTCCACGAACTCCCGTTTCTGGAAGCCGTTTTCCGTGAGGAAGGCCATCAGCGCATCGTAACCGGCCTCATCCCCTCCCTGCAGGGGAAACATCCTGCCCGAAGACTCCTTGAGGCGGCAGACCTTCGTTTCGATATCGTCGAACGTTGCCACCACCACCATCGCCCTGCCCTGCGCCAGCCTGCCGAGGGTTGGCGAAAGGCCGTCGTCGGTGCTGCACACTTCGTTCGATGGCAGGAAGACCGGCAGGTCGTTGTAGTAAAGTTCGATGATTTCCGGGCTGCAGAACAGCACCACAGGTGCCGAGAAATCGCGGTAAATCTGCGCCGCGAGGAGTGATGCGAGTGATCCTCGCAGGCCAGATACCGGGAGGGTTTCATGGCTTTTTTCTGCCGATGCGGCAGAAAGCGCTTCATGGAGTGAGCGGTAGGGGGTCGAAGCCCTGAATGTTTCCAGAAGGTATGAAACCGGTCTTTTGACGATGCTTGCGAACTGCCTGGCAGTATCGTTGGATAAGGTCATGGAGCTGAAATAAAAGCTGATCCTTCACGTTGGCTGATGCTCAATATAACAAAGCCGTGAAATTCCCATCGGCTAAGGCCTCAGCAGCCTGCCCCATAGCCAGTTAGGGGAGCGTGGCGCGATGGATGGCGGCCCTGTCCAGCAGTCGCCAGTTACATTCTGGTCGACGTCCGGACCTGTTTCGTGCGGTAACAGGGAGTCGAGAATGTCGTTTCTTTCAAACCCGAAAAAAACGTTCGAGCCATAACGGCTCGCTCCATTAACCGCTGGAAGATGCTTTGCGATGGAGGTCCGGCCCGAATGCGCCCTTCAGGAAAAGTTGTTATTTTGAGGCTCACTGGTTCGGTGAGTTGACTGTTCCTGTCATCCATGGATTTCCGGTTTGTGAATTCTTTGCAAAAAGAGTCTCAAGGCCGCCCCTTTCGCTGGTTTTGTCCGATCCAGTTAACGTAATTTATGCAACGGCGTCGGCCCCCGGCCCGACGTACGGCGAACAACGGCATCCTGCCGATTCACAATCTGCCTTCTGGCCCAACGACTAATTATGGATCGCATTCTCGACGTCAGGGATCTGAAGACCTGGTACAAGACCGAAGACGGCATTGCCAAAGCCGTCGACGGAGTCAGCTTTTCGCTCTACAGGAACCGAACCCTCGGTATTATCGGCGAGTCCGGATGCGGAAAGTCGGTGACGGCGCTTTCGGTCATGCGCCTCGTCCCGATGCCTCCCGGCTATTTCGCGGGCGGGGATATCATCTGGAAATGCAGGAGCATCGTCTCTGCGAGTGAAGAGGATATGCGCAGGATCAGGGGCAACGAGATCGCCATGATCTTCCAGGAGCCCATGAGCTCGCTCAATCCGGTCTATACCTGCGGTGTCCAGATCATGGAACAGATCCTGAACCACCGCGACGTAGGCAAGGCTGAAGCCCGCCGGCAGGCGATCGACCTGCTGAACCTGGTCGGCATCCCCAACCCTTCCGACCGCATAGACTCCTATCCTCATGAACTGTCCGGCGGCATGCGCCAGCGTGTGATGATCGCCATGGCCCTCTCCTGCGGTCCGGAGCTCCTGATCGCCGACGAGCCGACCACGGCCCTCGATGTCACCGTGCAGGCCCAGATCCTCGAACTGATCGGGCGGCTGCGGGAGGAAACCGGCATGAGCGTCATGCTCATCACGCACGATTTCGGCGTCGTGGCCGAGCTCTGCGAGGAGGTCGTGGTTATGTATGCCTCGCGGGTCGTCGAGAGCGGAACGGTGAACCATATTTTCGAAAACCCGCTCCATCCCTACACCAGGGGACTCCTGAAATCGATTCCGCGGCTCGGCGCGAAAAAAGAGCGCCTGAGCGTCATCGAAGGCAATGTGCCGAGCGCCACAAGGCTTCCCGAGGGTTGCCGCTTCGCAGGGCGGTGCCCACAGGCCGACAGCCAGTGCCGTCAGGCCCAGCCGCCCCTGCTCGAGTACGAACCGGGTCATAGCGCCGCCTGCTGGAAAATTGCCTGAACAGCGCAAAACGCCACAAACAGAAGCAGCATGCCAGACATCTCCATCCTGATTGTCGAGGATGACCGGAACCTTGCCGGACTCCTGAAATACAACCTTGAAAAAGCCGGTTACGCATGCAGGCATGCCGCGAGCGGCGAGGATGCCTTGCTCGAACTTCGCGGCCATGCGTTCAGCCTCGTGCTGCTTGACATCATGCTGCCGGGTATCGACGGGTTCGAGGTATGTCGCAAGATCCGCCAGAATGCTCTCTGGGGAGAGCTGCCCATCGTCATGCTGACGGCGAAAGGGGAGGAGATCGACAAGGTGCTTGGCTTCGAGCTCGGCATCGACGATTATGTGGTCAAGCCCTTCAGTCCGAGGGAGCTCAACCTCAGGATCCGGGCCATCCTGAAGCGGGATCGGCGCCATCGCCAGGAGGTGCAGGAGCTCCTGCGCTCAGGAGGCCTCGAAATCGACATCGGCCGGCACACGGCATTTCTTGATGGCCAGCCCCTGATCCTGACCCTGATGGAGTTCAAGCTGCTCTCGCTGCTGATGAGGCGCAAAGGGCAGGCCCAGAGCCGGGAGGTGCTGCTCAGCGACGTATGGGATGTCGACAAGGAGATCAACACCAGGACCATAGATACCCACGTGACCCGGCTTCGTGAAAAGTTGGGAGAGACGGGCCGCAAGATCGTGACCGTTCGTGGCCTTGGCTACAAGTTCGACGAAACCGGGGACGACAGCCATGCGGGGTAGGCTATCGATCAGGCTTGGCGCCATTTTCGGCCTGATCGTCTTTTTTTCGCTTGCTTTCAGCTACGTCTACCAGGGCCGCCAGCTGCGCGAGCTCTTCATCAGGGGGGTTCGCACGGATCTCCTGCGCGAACTGCGCCTTAACAGCGAGATGCTTGCCGAAAAGCCACCCGAATGGAGCGATATCGCCCTCTCCGACCAGTGGGCCGACAGGGTCGGCTCGGCCCTGGCCGTGAGGGTCACGCTGATCGATCTCGACGGGAGGGTGATCGGCGACTCCTATGTGCCGACCGGCCAGCTTCCATTCCTCAAAAGCCATGTCGGCCGGAAGGAGGTCAGGGATGCCCTGGCCGGAGGATTGGGCGAATCGATCCGCTTCAGCGAAACCGTCCGGGAGGGGATGCTCTACCTCGCCGTGCCCGTCGGTGCGCCCCGCCGCTGGGGAGTCCTCCGCTTCGCCAAGCCCCTGCATGACATCAGCGCGCTTGAAGACGAGGTTCGCAAAGGGATCGAAGGCGGCCTTTTCTGGGCGCTTCTCATCTCGATTGTCGCAGGCACGCTCTCGGCGTTCTTCCTGTCGCGCCCACTCGAACGCATCGCCGACGGCGCCGACCGGTTCCTGCATGGCCAGACGGAAGTCAGGATGCCGGTCCGGCGCAGGGACGAGATCGGGCGGCTCTCGATGGCCTTCAACTACATGGCTGACGAGATCGTCAGGATGAACCGTCAGGAGGAGTGGCTGCGGGAGGTGCTCTCCAGTATCCGCGAGGCCATTATCGTCACCAACGCCGATGGCCAGATCGTGCTGGTGAACCCTTCCGCATCGCGACTTTTCCTGATCGAGGGCGCGATGAACCGGGCGGTGCCGGTCAAACAGATCGCAGACAGGACCATGCGCGACCTGTTCGATAGGGTACAGGCAAACGGCAACAGGCTTTTCAGGGAGGAGCTGACGGCCATGACCACGAAAGGGGAGCGTGTCCTGAAGGTAAGCGCCGTGCCTGTCATGCAGGGCGACCGGTTCGACGGGACGGTGTTCGTCATCAACGACATCACTCGGCTTCGAAACCTCGAGAGGATGCGTCGTGACTTCGTATCGAGCGTCTCTCACGAGCTCAGGACTCCGCTCGCCAGCATCAGGGGCTATACCGAAACCCTGCTTGAAGGGGCCATCAATGACCCCGACAATGCAGCGGCATTCCTGCGAATCATCCTGCAGGAGAGCGAGCAGCTCACGGCCCTGGTCAACGATGTCCTGGATCTTTCGAGGATCGAGTCCGGAAAGATCGTCTACACGTTCGGACCGGTCGACGTCAGGCCGCAGATCGAAAAAACCGTCGCCATGTTCGCCCAGGCGGCCCGGAAAAAAGAAGTGCGGATCGAACTGGCCGTACCGGACGGACTCCCTACGGTTCTGGCCGACAGTGGCTATTTCGACGTTGTGATGCGCAACCTCGTGGACAACGCGATCAAGTATGTCGATGAAAGGAACGGCCTGATACGGATCAGGGCCTACGCCAGCCCCGGCAGCGTGAGCATCGAGGTGGAGGACAACGGCATAGGTATTCCTCAGGTGGACCTGGACAGGATCTTCGAGCGGTTCTACCGTGTCGACAAGGCCCGTTCCCGGCAGCTCGGAGGTACCGGCCTCGGCCTTTCGATCGTCAAGCATATCGTGCTGGCGCATAAGGGCGACATCCAGGTCCGCTCGCGGGTAAACCGCGGGTCGGTTTTCACCGTGACCCTTCCCGTCGCCCCTTGAGTGATATGCTGGATTCTCGAGGCGCCCTGTCGAAGTGATCCCATATCCAGGGGAGCGTCAGCACCCCTGACATTAACATCTTACATTCTCTTGTGTAGCCCCCGGCTTCAGCCGGGGGTAACGGGACTCCCCCCGCCGGTCCACCGGCTCTCCTCGATGATCTGGCAATGCAGCGGGATCCTGACCGGAGGAAGCTGGCCGTGGGCATAAAAGCCGGCCTCGAACACTTCGTGGTTGATGCTGATGTTCTCGTGCGCGGCGGCTACTCGATACGCCACGACCACCAGTGATCCATAAAGCTCCGACTCACGGTGGTAGACCCCTATCAGCCCCTCCACAGTGCCTTCCAGCGACGTCTCCTCGTACAGCTCGCGCAGGCACCCCTCCTCGGGATGTTCTCCCGCCTCGAGGAATCCGCCAGGAAGGGCCCATTCGTTGAACGCAGGTTCGTGGGCCCGGCGGATCACCAGCAGCTCGTTGTTACGGTTGACCGTGAACGCAAGGGCAACAGGCAGTGGATTGATATAATGGATCCATCCGCATGCCGGGCAGGCCATGCGGTCACGGCCGTCGACAAAGGTCTGGTTCAGGGGGGTTGCACAAATTGGGCAAAACGAATAAGACTTCATGAGACTGACTGTCGATTCAGGTTGTGATTGCTCATCCGAAGGATGGTTCCTCAAGGGAAAATCCACTTCAGAGAACGCAGGGATTATCCAGATAGTTCTTGAAGATAACGCTTGCGCGACAGGCATGAAGCGTGTTCACAAACTTGTGACGAAACGCTTTATTTCCGCGACACGCCATTGACGAAACTTTTTATCCGCTCTCCGGATTTTTTCCCTCAGAACGGTTTTCCAATTTCAACTCAGTATCAGAATGTCATTACTTCAGTCTGGCCAGCAAGCCCCGGATTTTACGGCCACGGATCAGGACGGAAAGGTCGTAACCCTCAGGGAGTACCTCGGAAGGAAGGTCATTATGTACTTTTACCCGAAAGATGACACCCCCGGTTGCACGAAGGAGGCTTGTGCTTTTCGGGACAATTTTCCTAATTTTGAGAATACGGGCGTTGCTGTCCTTGGGGTAAGCGTCGACAGTGAAAAGGCGCATCGCAAGTTTGCCGACAAGTACCAGTTGCCCTTCCGTCTCGTCTCGGACGAGGGGAAAACCATTGTGGAAGCCTACGGAGTCTGGGGAAAGAAGAAGTTCATGGGCAGGGAGTATATGGGCACAAACCGAGTGACCTATCTGATCGACGAAAATGGAAACATCGAGCAGGTCTGGCCAAAGGTGAAGCCTGAAACGCATGCCGCGGAACTGCTCGAGTGGCTGCAGCAAAAAACGTGACGTATGGTGAACGAATTCGAACATCTCAAGGCCGGCAAGCTCCTGCTTGCATCCCTCAACCTCGTTGAAACGAATTTCAAGCGGACGGTACTGCTCATGTGCGAGCATGACGAGGAGGGGTCGATCGGCTTCATCCTGAACCGCCCGATGGAGTTCAAGGTCTGCGAGGCGATAACCGGTTTCGACGAGATCGAAGAGCCGCTGCATATGGGTGGCCCGGTCCAGGTCGATACCGTTCACTTCCTGCACAGACGCGGGGATGTGGTCGATGGCGCCCAGGAGGTCCTGCCGGGACTTTTCTGGGGAGGGGACAAGGACCAGCTCAGCTACCTCATCAACACCGGCGTCATCAAGCCCTCCGAGGTGCGTTTCTTTCTTGGTTACGCAGGATGGAGCTCAGGGCAACTCGAAGAGGAGTTCGAGGAGGGGTCCTGGTACACCGCAGAAGGGTCGAGCGAACTCATCTTCACCGACGAGTACGAACGGATGTGGAGCCGCTCGGTCCGCTCCAAGGGTGGGGAGTACTGTTTCGTAGCCAACTCCCCGGAGTTGCCGGGCATGAACTGACGTTCAGGAACCAATTGACCGGGTTTCTTTGTTCTTGATAATGTTCGCACGAAAGGTTATTTATATGATCTCGTGCATGGGCGCGGTTCTTTGACTTTACTGGGGATGACAGGCTTTCGACAGGGTAGGTGTGAGATGTCGTTGCACTCCGAGTTTCAGCATGGATGGACTCGTTAAAGAAGTCTATGTAACAAACAGATGCAGACGATTATTCGTATGCAATGGCTGCCTGATTAGCAAAAGTTAATACAGACGCCATCGTCCGGCGGTGAATGCGCTTACTCTGAAAGCGCCGGATGGCATAACCCGCGCTTGAGCTTCGGTTCGCGCAAGTAAGCTTCATACGTTCAGGCCCACTGGGGCGTATGAATATCTGTGAGGGATAAGGGACCGAACGTTGCCGGCGATGTAAACGGTCCACGAAAAAACAACCACCGGAGATGAGTGTGGTGACTGCATCGAGCAATGTTCTGGACGCGGGTTCGAGTCCCGCCATCTCCACTAATAAGCGATCCATTAGCTTTCAAAAAAGTCTATAAACCCTTGAGAAATCAAGGGTTTTCGCTTTTCTGGTATCTCGTATTGTCTCATGATGTGTTGCTCAATCTACCAATAATAGGTAGATTCATTGGTAGATATACCAATCGGCGACGCCTTACCACCTTCGAGATATACCAATGGCGAGAAAAATCCTTCCCCTATCAGCTCGGCGAGTTGAAACCATCAAACCCACCGACAAGACGCAAACCATTTTCGACGGTGGCGGCCTTTTCCTCTTCATTCCTCCTCTACGGTACGATACATCTGGCAAGCCACTTCCTGCCTCAAAGCTCTGGCGGTTTAAGTATACCTTCAACGGTAAGTCTTGCATGATCTCCTTTGGCCCATATCCTGATGTCAGTTTGGAGGCGGCCCGAGAAAGGCGCTATAAGGCAAGGAACCTGCTTGCCAATGGTATCAATCCGATTGAGGAGAGAAAGCAGCGTGTCGCTGCCGATGCACGCTCTCAAGAGATTCAGGGGAACACCTTCGAACGGATAGCCCGGCAATGGTTTGATATTGCAAAAACCGAATGGGTAGACGGTCATGCACGAACCGTATTGTCACGCATGGAACGAGACATCTTGCCGCCTCTTGGGAATCGATTGATTTCCGAGATCACGACGCAGGATGTTCTGGCCGCTCTGAGATTGGTAGAGGCTCGTCAGGCTTATGAATCGGCTCACCGAATCAAGACAATCATCGGGCAGATTTTCAAGTTCGCCATCATCTCAAATATCCCCGGTGTTGAGAACAACCCAGCGCTCAATCTGAGCAAAGTCCTTAAGCAGCCCCAGAAGAAAAGCATGGCGGCCATTCTGGAGCCAGAAAAGCTCGGGCGACTTCTTCGAGATATTGATGCTTATGCCGGCTCTCATATCGCTCGATGTGCTTTGCAGCTCGCTCCTATGCTTTTCGTTCGACCAGGGGAGCTCCGGAACGCGAAATGGGAGGACATTGATCTGGACGCTGCAGTCTGGCTACTACCGATCGAGGATACGAAGCTGGTTCTCAAGGAGAAGGCACGTCGGAAAGGGCAGGTTCACACGGTCCCTCTGGCCCGGCAAGCCGTCGCTATTTTGCAAGAGCTGCAACCGTTCACTGGAAGAAGCAAGTATGTGTTTCCTGGGCGCGCGGCATCGAGGGTAATGTCGAACAACACGGTGAACCAGGCATTGCGGACGATGGGCTGGGATGCCGAGACCGTCACTGGCCATGGTTTCCGCGCTACAGCCCGGACCATGCTTCACGAGACGTTGGGCTTTTCACCTGATGCGATTGAAGCCCAACTGGGGCATCGGGTCCCTGACAGGTTGGGCGAGGCCTACAATCGCTCGAAGCACCTTGATGAGCGCCGTCGGATGATGCAAGCCTGGGCGGATTACCTGGATGGGTTGAAGGTTGGCGATTATGACACGATATAAGATTCGGGAAGGAGAAAAGGGGGCTTATCATGAAGAAATCGCTGGATTTAAAAGCTAATAATGCATATTTTTTCCTCATATCTCCTTGCTTGCATGATATTTAGCCATACGGTCTTAATGTTAAGTAAATACAGGTAAGGTCTTTCATGATCTGATAATGCATCACGCGGATGCTATTTTAACCGAGGAAATGGCATCCGCCATTGATGATTTTGAGTCTTGTCTTTTCTATTTTTGGGCTTGATATTCTCTTCTTTAATGGAACATGCATTGAAATAGAGACTTAGAAGTGAGTTTGTTCGATAATGTTGTGAGAGTAAATGGCCGTAAAAAGCTCTAAGTGCCATTATTTATTGGGTATACGGGGTGCCGTTGTCCTTAATTAATTTATATCACCATTGCAATGACAGAAAAGACATGCACGGTCAAAGTTCAGGGAGATCATATTAAAAAACTGACCTCAGCAAATCCGGAACATGCCTTGGCTGAGTTAATATGGAATGGTGTCGATGCTGATGCGAGTAATGTTGATGTGATAATTGAGGGGAATGCTCTTAGGGGGATAGAGTTAATAATTATTCGAGATAATGGGACGGCATTTTCTTTACAAGATGCTGAAATATTTTTCTCGTCTTTGGGTGGTTCATGGAAATCTAAAAAAAATAAATCGAATAAGGGTAGGTTTTTACATGGTAAGGAAGGGCAAGGGCGATTTAAAGCGTTTGCTTTGGGGCGATATGTTGAATGGCATGTGAATTATAAGGGTAAAAAAGGAGATGGGAATAGTCGTTTTATTATAACGGGCTACAGTGAGGATTTGCAAAGATTTACGATAAAAGAAGTTGAAAGTAATGACGCTAAGGTTCCTGGTGTTGTTGTAAAGATTTATGATTTGAATAAGCAATTTAAGGTTTTTAAGTCTGGTAATATTATTGATAAGCTATTGCCTATATTTTGTTTGTATTTACAAAACTATCCTGATGTTAAAATAACTGTTGCAGGGGACGCTGTTGATGTGGCTAAAGCTGTAAAAAAATCGGTTTCATTTGAGCTTGATGCCGTGAGATATAAAGGCAAGAGTTATTCTGTTGTGTTGGATTTAATTGAGTGGGTTGATATAGAGGTAAGGGATTTATGGTATTGTGATCAGGGATTGGTCCCTTTGCTTAAATATGATAAGCAGATCAGGGGAATTGGTGATTATGGATTTTCTGCATATTTGAGGTCATCATTAATTGAGAGGATGAATGCTGAAAATGTGCTCGAGCTCGATGGTTTTGATGAGGTTATAAAGACATTGTCAGACTCGGCTATAAAAAAAATAAAAGAGTATTTTATTGAAAGAGCATTAGAAGATGGGCAGGAGCAGATTCGCAAATGGAAGATTGATGAAATATATCCTTATAAGGAGGATGCGACAACACCAATAGAAGTGGCTGAGCGCCAAATGTTTGATATTGTGGCAGTTAAAATTGAAGAGAGTTTGCCGTCTCAAGATGGAAATAGTAAAAAAGAAAAGGCTTTTCAACTCCGTATGCTACGTCAAGTAGTTGAAAGCAGTCCAGATGCACTTCAAAAAATTATTACAGAAGTCCTTAACTTGCCGGCGGATAGTCGCGAGGCGCTATCAGGCCTTCTTCAAGATATCTCTTTAACGGGAATGATAAATGCATCAAAGCTTGTTGCCGATAGGCTTAGATTTATTGTCGGATTAGAAGGAATATTGTTTGATGGAGATGGAAAAAAGACCTTAAAAGAACGCAGTCAGCTTCATAGAATGATTGCTGAAAATACGTGGGTATTTGGCCCAGAATTTACCGTCTCTGTTGATGATAAGTCGTTAACAGAAGTATTGCGAAAACATAGGTCATTATTGGGTTTAGAGCTTATAGTTGATGATGCTGTTAAAACAATAGACGGAAAGGTTGGGATAGTTGATCTAATGCTTTCGAGACAATTGCCGACGACTCGTGAGGATGAGCTTGAGCATCTTGTGATTGAACTGAAAGCGCCAAAAGTTAAGGTAGGGGAAGATGAGTGTGGGCAAATAAAAAAGTATGCTTATGCAGTTATTGCAGATGAGCGGTTTGCGTCCCTAAAAGTAAGGTGGAATTTCTGGGTCATTTCAAATGAGATGGATCAGTATGCTATTAATGAGACAACCCAGGAAGGGCGCCCGCAAGGTCTTTTGTATAAGAATAAGGAGGGGAATGTGATGATATGGGTTAAGACATGGTCCCAAATTATTAGAGAAAATAAGTATAGGCTTGAATTTGTTAGGGATAAGCTGAATTATGATGTCGATAAAATAGATGGTGTGCAATATATGAGAAATACATATGCTAAATTTCTAAAAGGTGTTATAGTTGATGATGAAATGTTAGTCCCGAAAGATTCTGAAGATGTATTGATTGTGGATTAGGTTGGTGCGTATTTTCATTTTCTCTTCGACTATGGTCTAGTCAGATTACTTGATGCCTCACAAAGTTCTATTGCTGGAGAGCGCATGAATCCTGATCAAATATCATTAGCATCTGATGTGCCAATGAAACAGTGTAGCATTAATTTCCCAGACCATTACAGTTCCCCAGCCCGTCCGCCAGGAGTATCTGTTAACCTATGAGTTGGACATATATCGGATAAATAGTTCAACCAGAAAATGATTTATCCTAATCGTGCTGCTTCTCCAGCAATATGACTTGCCAATGAGGTGACGAAGGTTTTGAGGCTTGTCATATCCGAGAGAACAGAGAACTTGCCACTAGTGACAGCATCTTTGGGGGTAGCAATGACCGATGCGGAGGTATAGAGCTGTTCTTGAACCAATTTCTGACAAAGCAGATCATACCTCTTTAGATATGAGGCTCCTTTAAACTCCTCGAACAGAGGGAAATGTGGTGAGGCATCCCTCACTGGGGATAAGGACTCTGGTGCTTCTTCGACCAGCATTAACCAACCTAAATTCCCGAGCGATTATAACTATGCCGCGCTCAGGTCAAGTATCGGAATGTCGAGAGCCTTGAGAATCTGCCGCTGAGGCTTGGTGAGTTCGGTCAGGATGTGACCGTACTTGCCAGAGTAGTTGATCTTCGTTAGGGTATCCATCTCCCTGAGCAGCTCCCTGACCGTGTAGTGCTCGATCAATCCCGATTGGCGCATCTGCTTTCGCAGGGCGCTCATCAGGATCAGGGCGATAAACTGGACGAACATACGCCCGTCGACCGTTACCGAGGAGTGCATCCTCAAGCGTTTCAGATCCAGGCTGTTCTTCAGATCATCGAAGCACTTCTCCACCGAATCCTTGTCACGATAGACCCGTAGGGCTTCAACAGGATCTTTGATGCCGCTGGAGAGTAGCGCCTGGAATCCAGCATAGCGGCTGATGTGGCGGTTAATCGCCTCGGTGTTGTACGAGACCTTCGTTCCCCGTTTCGGCGTTGTCTTCACGATGAAGAACTCATCATACGCCTTCTGATGGGCTGCGAGCAGATGGCCGGATTCAAGCTCTTTCCTGTACTCCAGTAGGGACTCGTTGAAGCTGTCGATCGCTCGTGCACGGCTGCCAGCGTTGTAGTACAGGTGCAGGTAGCACCGGCGGGTCCCCCAGGGATAGACCCTTGAGTTTACGTACAGGATTTCATCGTCGAGCTTCCGGTAGCCTTCCGGTCCGTGGATGGTATCATGGATCTGGTCGATAGCCTGCTGCACCCAGCGGTTGTTCAACGGCACCGAAAGGGTGAAATGGTCACGATGAGCCACCAGGTCATCGACGTTTTTCCTGCTGTAGAAGCCTTTGTCCATCACATAGTGCATCCGGCCGACTTCCAGTGCCTTGAAGGTCTCTACCAGGTTATGGAGCGTCGAGACGTCGTTGATGTTGCCCGGAGTGCGGTGATAGTAGACCGGCAGGCCTGACTTCTGGCCGAACAGCATGGCCAGATTGATTTGGGGTAACTGCTCTCCGTCCCGATTATAGCCGTACTTGACGAACTCGTTCAGCTCCGAATAAGAAGAGACCGAGGTGATGTCATAGCAGAGGTAATCGTCTGCCATGCGCTTCTTCATCCACTTGGCGAAAAAGGTCTGCTTGTGGTCGGCACTGACGGCGGCCAGCAATTCGCTGATTAGCTGACTGCTGAGCGATGGGGCAAGCTCCGGCAAATGTCCCTTGGCCCAAGATGAACACAAACTCAGAGCACCGCCCTCGGTGGCCAGATAACAGGCCATGGCAAAGAGCTGCTCGTGCGACTCCGGGAATGCCGACTTCAGGATGGAACGCAATCCGATACGGTCAGCGATAGGTTCAAGCACAAAGGTTGGCCCGATCACCTGCACCGCAGCGGTCACGGCAGGGTCACGAACGGCAGCCTGATTAGGATCGAGCCGCTTTGACGGGACGAAAGCCCCGGTCACCGGATCGATCTTGCCAACGCAGACCTGTTTGTTCCGGGCCTGCTTGAGCTCCTTGTCCCAGACCGAGACAGCCTCATAGACGTAAGTGATGCCGGTTTTCTTGTTGAGATGATGGACTTGATATGCCATGATTTCCTCCTTAGTTATAGTTATTAATATAACTATGTTTCAGGGAAAATCAAAGGCTTATTTGCACATAACAGTCAGTTTTTCAAAGGCTTGCGGGGGACATGGTTATAAATCGGCCGGGAATTTAGGTAACCAACCGACAAAAGGGTGAGGTTGCTTTCCGAAGGCTCCGTATCGATATGCCGTCCAAAAGTCATGGGCGGTTCCAATTGCTTCCTCTGTTCTATTATTAAAGTTGTTCCCAAATGAGGGACCAACCTGGCTTTTAAGTTCTATGGCAGCGATGAGTTGGCCTTTGGACATGACCAGCAAGTCCCATAGCTTGGTGGGCCGGAAGAAACCTGGCAAAGTTAGGGCTGCACGGTTTTGATGAATTTCGGCATTTGCAAGACCGTTTGCCTTTATGATGTCAAGAATTAAGGCGAGAAAGCCATCCATATTTTTCCCTGCCGTCACGCTGGCACGTTCGCCCTGGTCGGCTTTTCCTGATTCTATCTGCTTTTGCCTTGCGGCTTCCCGGTTACCCCAGAATGCCTGGACGGATTCACAAGCTCTCCGTTCATAATCGACGAGATCTAATGCCACAGTTATTCTCCATTACCGCCAAGAGCGGATCGTTCGTTGTGATTCAAGCCGTACAATCGAAACACAGCCTTATTGCATGCTTCCAGATCAAGGGCTTGGGCTGCTTTTATCAGCTCAGTGCGTAAGTTCTCAGGAACGTTCTTCCAGTGAGGAATTCTTATGCGACGTAGATATTGCGCCTGAAATCTCAAGTAGCTACCTCGCATTTTTGTCGAATATGTCGAAACAAAAAGCTTCGATATTCTGGATAGAAGGACTGCCTGTAATGCTCTTAAATCCCATTCCTGAGCCACCACATAGTAGAGGTTATGGTGAGGATAGAAGATGCCTTCTTCAAAAACCACATGGGCTTCTCCTTTGATGTCAGGGATGAGCAGCTTAGGTGTCTTTGCTAATGACGGCCAGATCCTGTCAATGGTGCGGTACCATTTCCCGGGTGAATTTCGAGCACAATGTCTTCTGGCTATGATATCCTTATGAGCGGCCAGGTATTTAGCAAGTCTTGGATAACTCTCCAGAGGGACCAACTTGCCATCATCCATGAAAGGATTAATAAGCCCCTTGCCCTGCCATTCAATTTTCCCGGATCGAATATCTCTTGTTTCCACTAAGGGTAAAATCCGATCAGGCTCGATGTCGAATGAATGATGGGTACCAGTGAATATTTTATCAGCTCCCGTGGCCACGCCGATTCCAACCTTACATCCTGCTTGTTCCAGTGTGGGGAATTCAGACTCAAGGCGACGTAAGAGCTCCAATTGATCGGATGATTCGAGGATCCATGGTTCATCACCATTGATGACATTGAAAACCTGTTGAATGGTGGAGTCATTATTCTGAAAAGGTTCCGCTGTAAGCCTTGTAGCCAATTGCTCAAGTATTGATCGGTTAATTGCTGGTCGATGAGCAATACGTGTCGCCTTTCCGGTCCCTTTGCGGATCACAGTGATGGCAGGGTAAGCCGAGACTTCCGAATGGAATGCATCAGTGCCAGTCATATCGACATAGATGTCCAGGTGATACCCTCTTGATACCATTTCCCTGAGTGGCCCGCCGTATCGATTCTTCATCCAACGATCGGCACAGATGAAGCCAAGATGACCGTTTGGGCTTAGCAGCTTGAGGGACCTTTCAATAAAGGGGATGTAGAGGTCTGCCCGGTCATAAAGTGTGGCGTATAGCTGCCGATATCGGTTCAATACAGCCCCTGAAATAAGCTCCTGTCTCACATAAGGCGGATTGCCTACAACATAGTCAAATGAACCTGGTATGGACGCCAGAAGAAAGTCCCCTTGGTGGAGCCATGAGACGGCAAGTTTTTGCGCCTCGGTTTCTGTAATGCCTTCGGAGATCAGTTTATCGATCACCGCTTGACGAGTGGTGCTGAAACTGTGCTTGTGCAGTTCGACAGCAAAAACGGCCTTGCTCAGCTCCTTGATCAAGAGTGATTCTTGGCCGGCATGTTCTCGCCAAGATGAAATCAGCCGGGTGATGATTGGAAGCAGGAAATCACCGTGGCCGCAGGATGGCTCCAAAATCCTCTGCTCGAACAGCCTTTTGTCAGTCGTATAGCCAGTCAGATCAAGAATGAAGTCGACCACCTCTTCACGAGTGAAGATTGCTCCTCGGGCTTCAGAAGAGCCATTTGAGGCTATGCGTTCGACAGCTGTCACAATTTCATTTGACGTCTGAAGACTTCGTGGTACAAGAATCTTGTATTGAGAAGTAGTTGGCATTTCTGAGGAGATGGTTGTTCGACGTGGGCATTTGCCTCATTTTACGAAAAAACTTAACCACTCAGGAGGTCGAACTTCAAGATTTACTTACTGAGGACACAATTCGGGAATTTCCAGCCTTCCAATCGCTTTAATTTCCGCAACCATCTCCGTATCTTTTCCGTAGTAGTATCCGAAGTGCCCTATAGAGTAGTACCCGTTACTGAACCCTCAACCTCTCGGATATGCCCCCATGAAAGTCGGATTACGAACACCAGCCATCAAAAAGCGCATTGCAGCCAGGACATCATTGAAGAGGTATGCTCGGCATTCGCTCGGCCTCAAGGCTCCCAGGGGTTACGGATGGATCACAAACCCCAAGAAGGCGCTTTATAACCGAGTTTACGGCCGGACTATGCGTGGGTGCTCGGTAGTTCTGTTGCTCATATTATCGGGGTTTGGCGCGTTGGTAATAAACATTGGGGCTATTGGACTCCGGCAATGAAGCGAAAATGTCAGCTGCCTTTTTCTGTCTAAACTTGTCTAATCTTTAATATTCTCCGTATCTTTGCTTTAGTAGTATCCTGAGCAGTGCCATTTATTGGGCCTCTGAAATTTTGGTTTTATTATTTAATGGTTTCCGGTAGCGGTTTATAACCGGTTCTTGAAACTTGAACAGTAATGGTTTTTATAAAAAAGGATAAAATTGTTAGTTAAACCTTTATTGAGATGGGCTGGCGGGAAGCGATGGTTAGCTACAAGAATCAAACAATATCTTCCTGAGAAGATAAATAATTATTATGAGCCGTTTTGTGGTTCTTGTTCTATATTTTATTCATTAAAGGATGTGATTGGTAATAAAAAAATATTTCTTTCTGATCTTAACGGTGAGTTGATAAATTTTTATAAGGTTCTGCAGGGAGACCCTGGTGGCTTAATAGCGTTTTTAAGGCAATATGAGAATACTGAGACCTGCTATTATTCTATAAGGTCTCTTAAGACGGAAAATCGAATTGAGGCTGCGGCTAGATTTTATTATTTAAATAGGACTTCATTTAATGGGATATATCGAGTTAATTTAAACGGGGAATATAATGTTCCTTTTGGGTTTAAGGGGTATGCTGAGTTATTTGATGAAGATTTAATATATAGAAATTCAGAGTTTGTAAAGGATGTTGTATTTGTTCATGATGATTTTAGTTGGATGATAGAGTCTGTTGAGCCAAATGATTTTGTTTTTGTTGACCCGCCGTATACAGTTTCTCATAATAGAAATGGATTTATAAAGTATAATAGAAAGCTTTTTTCTGTTGAGGACCAGCAACGTTTAAAAGGTTTTCTCGAGGCGGTCGGACAGGTGCAGGCTAAATATTTATTGACAAATGCTCATCATTCTTTTATATATGATATATTTTCTCTGAATTCTAAAGAGGAAGAAATTTCGAGGTATACGCCCATTAGTGGGGGTAAGAAAGGACGTGAGTTTACGAAAGAATATATATTTATAAATTATGGCCTTTCAAGTAACGGAGATGCATAAACAGAGTATGTCTTTTACTCTTGCTAATGTTTTTGGTAGCTTTTTGTGCGTTATTATATTGCTTTTGAAGCAGCTGTTTAGTGCTGGCCCTTTTGATGTTGGGCAAGTGCTTGGAAAAGGTGATGTTTACATTATTTGTGCAAGTATGTCTATCTCGGCAATTTATGCATTCTACGATTATAAGAATACTAAAAGAGATTGGTCTGTTTGGTTTTTCATAGCATCGATAATTAATTATGCCATATCTGTCGTATTTTATATGTTCGTTTTGTTTATTACAAGCTTGAACGCTGCTATTGTTTTTGGTACTTCGCTTTTGGTGTTTGTGATTAATATTTTTATGACTTATATATCGTCTTATTATAGTAATATGATGACTGATGCAGTTCATGAACGGGCGGTTCAGGGTAGTAAATTAGAGTCTGATTTAGCAAAAGCCTTAAGTGGAGGGAGAGATGCCTGATTATATCTGTGTTCCTTATTTGATGGTAAATCAACCTATTGGTTCATTTTATTTGACTAAGTTGTCATGGAAGGATTTGCTGGATATAGCGGCAACAGACATTAGAAGGATTGAAAATGAGACAAATTCTGGTGACGGTTTTGATAGCTATCTTGGTATTCAGCGTGAGGTGACGGAGTCAAGGGTTAAAGAGATTTCTGAGTATGTAAATACTTTTGATGCAACATTTCCTACAAGCATAATATTGGCGATTTCTTCAAAAGAGTATAGTTTTAAAGGTGAAAAGGTTGATCTTCAGGATTACTTAAAAATGGATACTGAGGAGGATTATGATGAGATTGATAATATCATCATAACCGAAAATCAATTGAAAATCAGAAGATCTGGTGCTGTCGCAAGCGTTCTGGATGGACAGCACAGGATTGAGGGTATAAAAAGAGCATATGAGAATAATTTGTTTGGTGATGTGTTTGATTTGAATGTTACTATATTTGTTGATTTAGATGTTGATGATCAAGCGCAAATATTTTCAGTTATAAATAAGGCCCAGACAAAAGTGAATAAATCTCTTGTTTATGATTTGTATGAATATGCTAAGTCGAGGAGTCCGCAAAAAACTGCACATGATATCGTTAGGGCTCTTAATAGAATGGAGAGAAGTCCGTTTTACAAAAAAGTGAAGATATTGGGTAAGGTGGTTAATCGGGAAAGTGAAACGATAGCGCAGGCAACATTTGTTGAATTAATTATGGGTTGTATATCTGATAATCCTATGAGGGATCGTCACGATATAAGGAAAAAACGAAGGATCAGTAGAGGTTATGATCGAAATAAATATGTATTTCGTGATTATTTTCTTGATGAGAATGACGTGGCTATAAGTAAAATATTATGGAATTATTTTTCGGCAGTACGTGAAATATGGCCAAATTCATGGCAGGTAACTGAAAATGGAAATATTTTGAATAAATCAACAGGGGTTATAGCCCTTATGAGATTCTTAAGGTATATCTATAGTGAGAATAATCTGAACCCTGATACTGGAGTTGATTATTATGTTGATGTGCTAAGGAATACAGGATTAAATGATGGAGAATTTTTGACAGAAAAATATATTCCGGGTTCTTCAGGACAATCAAAATTGTTTTATGATTTGAAAGGGAAAAAATAGCAGACTAATTAATGTGACAAAGCCCGGTTTATCGCCGGGCTTCGTCATTGCCCCGCCCTCCTGATCACCCAGATCACCACTCCCAGGATCCTGAAATCCATCGCGTCCGTAACCAGTGTTATCGGGTATTTGTGAATTTGTATTGGCTCATGAAAGAGAAATTACTGTTTAATGGGCATTCATTATTTGTGATATAAGGTAGGCTAATGGTTATTCCGGTTGTTTGTTGTGCATTGATAGATAGGCAAATACGATGTTCTTTATGCTTTCAATAATTGAGTCTGGAGGTATTGACTCATATTCGAGAAGGATTGGGGGGCAAGTATAACTCTTTACGCAGTTTCCATTCGGTGATGTTTGAGAGAAAGATTTGACGGCAAACGTGTTGTCAAGTCGATTGATCCTGTAAAAATCTAACTCTTCAGATACTGAGTGTATTCCGGATTTCTTTATTGGCTTGCGTAATTTGTACTTTACCCAACACTCTGCTATAGAGTCAGTTTCGGGCCTGATGGATTCTAAGTCGATATAGATATCAGTTGTTTTGTTGTTTAGGGCATGTAGCCAATCGGAAGCAATGGCATCTTTTGTTACTATCGAAATAATGCATAGCAAGGCTAAAATATACCTTGTTGATTGCATTGATGAGCGTTTCATTGTGTGTGGATATTATAATTTAATAAAATATAATGCGGTTGAGTTGTCTTAGAATTAACTGATATATACACTTACGCCGTCTTCCTGATCACATACGTTACGACCCCCAGTGTTCGAAAGTCCATCTCTGGGGTGATTTCGATCGGCTTGTAATTTGGATTTTCCGGTGCCAGGGACACCGTTCCCTTCTCGATGCGCAAGCGTTTCACAGTCTGCTCTCCGTTGATCGATGCAACCACGATGCTTCGATTCTCAGGTTCAACTGCATGATCTACAATCAGCACGTCCCCTTCTTCTATCCCAGCACCGACCATACTATCCCCAGAGACAGTGAGTACGTAGGTATCATCAGGGTGCTTCACCAGAAGTCCTGGTAACGAAATTTTCTCAGCAGGGCATGTTGAGTCTATTGGCAGGCCTGCAGCGATCCTGTGAGTGTAGTGCGGTAGTTCAATGCACTCGCAACACGAAAAACCTTCTTCCGGTGCGGCCTTGATTGCGGTCAGCGTTCCAACAGTCGGGATCTTCACCATGCCCTGATCGATCAGGTACTGGATTTTCTCAGCTTCACCCTTCAGTAGCTCGGAGCTTCGCGTCGCCCCCTCGCCCGATGGTTGCAAGTCTCGTATCCACATCGGACCTTCGCCCGTCAGGAACCAGTTACCATTGATTCCAAGAGTAACCAATTTATCGGGAAGATGAGGGACGTTCCTGAAATCATGAACTTACAACGGGAGTCATCAGGGACATTCTTCAGTAATGCAGGAATTCAACCATCTGGCTGGTCAGGTTCGTTTGACGTTGATCGGGATCTCCTTTAAGTCCCTGGTTCGGGTCATGACCGTCTGCGGATGATTCCGTAATGTTTTTCTTGTTACGTGACATCTTGTCTTTTATATTAAAGACGAATCGTCTCTAATGTGCCGCGGATCGCAACGGGCAACATTAACCTGTATTGGAGGAAAAAGCATGACCACGATCAACAGGAACAGCCCGGTGATGGTAACCGGCGCAACCGGCTATATCGCTGGCTGGATCGTAAAGAAGCTCCTTGACGAAGGGTTCGTCGTTCATGCCGCCGTGCGTGACCCGGGCGACCAGGAAAAGCTGAAATATCTGAACAGGCTGCAGGAGCATGCACCGGGCAAGATCAGGTTTTTCAAGTCGGACCTTCTCGACGAGGGCTCCTATGCCGAGGCCATGGAGGGTTGCGAACTGGTGTTCCATACGGCGTCACCTTTCAAGGTCAATGTGCGGGACCCCTTGCGGGAACTCATCGAGCCGGCCAGGCTCGGTACCCGCAACGTGCTTGAGCAGGCTAACCGGACGCCATCCGTCAGGCGCGTGGTGTTGACAAGCAGCGTTGCGGCCATGTATGGTGACAACGCCGATGTCAAAAACGCGCCAAATGGCGTTATCACGGAAAAGGTGTGGAATACCAGTTCCTCCCTGGACCATCAGCCATATCCCTATTCCAAGACCGTTGCTGAAAAAGAGGCATGGGAAATTCATGGCAGGCAGCATCGGTGGGATCTGGTCGTAATCAATCCGTCGATGGTCATCGGTCCTGGCATAAGTCCGGTTTCAACCTCGGAAAGCTATAACCTCATCAAGCTTTACGGGGACGGGACCATGAAGATCGGCGTGTCGCGATGGGGTATGGGGGTTGTTGATGTTCGTGACCTGGCGGAAGCGCACTTCAGGGCGGGCTTTACACCCGAAGCCAATGGACGCTATATTGTGTCCGGCCACAATTCTGATTTCATGGAGATGGCCTCAGCGCTCCTGCCTGAGTTCGGAAATGACTATCCTGTTCCCCGCAGGGCCTTGCCAAAGTGGCTGGTTTGGCTATTTTTCCCGATAATAGTCAGATCGACGACGAGAAAAATGATCGCCCGAAATGCCGATATCCCATGGACCGGTGACAACAGCAGGGGAGTCCGTGAACTGGGGTTGAGCTATCGGCCTTTGAGAGTGTCCATGGTAGACCATTTTCAGCAACTGATCGATCATGGACATGTGAGGAAGTCGAAATAGAACAGGGGGCGGCCGAACGATGTGTCCGGTCCCGGCCAAAGAGGAGATGATGCATGGGTTTTATCAGGGCTCGCAGCTATGCGCAGAAGGAGGTCAGACAGGCGGAGATCATATCCGCTGCCATCCGTCTCTATGAGAAGATGGGTTATGAGGAGATCACCCTGGCAGCAATAGCCAAGGAGGCGAAGTTCACCCGGTCGAATCTCTACAAGTATTACTGCTCCAAGGATGAAATATTCCTGGAGATTCTCATGACGGACATCGTTGCCTGGCGAGAGGAGCTGCAAGACCGTCTTCAGGGCAAGCGCTGTTCAATCGAAGAGTTCGCGACGCATTTCGCGCAGTCATACCGTACGCATGTCAGGTTTCTCGACACCTTGACCATCCTGTTTGTCTTCATCGAGAAAAACGCTTCCGTTGAGAACCTGACCGAGTTCAAATCGGGCCTGAAAACAGAACTTGCCCATCTGGTAGGGCTTACCTGCCAGTCCCTTCCGGCCATGTCGCTTCAGCTGGCCGAAGAGTTCCTCGTCATGCAGATAGCAACCGCCAACGGGTTGCACCCCATGACCAACCTGACGACAAAGCAACAGCAGGCTGTTGTGGCGGCGGGATTGGACAACCCTCATGGTTCGTTTGAGGTTCGTTTCCGTAACATCATCGCGGCATACCTGCGAGGTGTGCTGACCAGTCCTTGCAATTCAAGCGACCATTCATGCCCAAGCACATAGGAGACGTTGTATGCGCCATCATCGAGAATGATGACCGGTTCCTCATTGCTCGGCGTCCGGCGGGGCGGCACCTCGAACGGAAATGGGAGTTTCCTGGCGGCAAGGCAGAACAAGGCGAATCTGAGCATGACGCCTTGCGGCGGGAGCTGATGGAAGAGCTGGGTGTCAGCGTTGAGATTATCGAACGCCTGACCCCGGTCGAACACTCGTATCCCGACCTTTCGCTCCGGCTTATTCCCTTCCGTTGCCGGATCATCGAAGGCACGCCTGTCGCCTGCGATCATGAAGAGCTGCGCTGGATCGGTATCGACGAGGCCTGCGACTACGATTTTCCGGCAGCTGACGCTCCGGTTCTTGCCGAGTACCGACGCAGGATATTTTCTGTCCGGTGATGGATAATTTTCCCTTATCCACCTGATTCCATGTGATGACTTTTTTCGGCAAGCATAAGGAAATCAATAAAATGGCGTTGTTTTTGACGTGTTCTGCTGTTCTTTCTCAGGAATATTATCAGAAAAAAGCGCTATTATAAGCAAGCCAAGGCTTGATACTTTGTCGAACTGATGAGCGTTGGATTGTTTTTGTCTGTTTTTTTTGGCCTTAACAATCGTTACTTCTTTATCCTGTGCCTGCTGGCGCTTCTGCCAGCCAAGCCGGGAAGCCAAGTATATTCATTAACACCTGTACCTGATCAAGTGACAACGTCCATGATGTCGCAGTACCAGAGGAACTCATACCTCTATGGCGGTAACGCTCCCTACATCGAAGAGCTTTACGAATCCTACCTGAACGATCCGTCCTCCGTGCCTGACAACTGGCGAAGCTGGTTCGACGCCATGCAGCATGTGCCTGCGGTCGACGGCAGCGATATGCGCGACGTGGCGCATGCTCCAGTCGTGGCATCATTCGCCGAACGCGCGAAGAGCGGGCCGATCCGCCAGGTGCTGGCCTATGGTGCCGACACCGACCTTGGCCGTAAGCGGGTAGGCGTGCAGAAGCTTATCGCGGCCTATCGTTCGCTTGGCACGCACTGGGCCGACCTCGACCCGCTCAAACGCCAGCAGCGACCGTCGCTGCCTGACCTCGAGCCGTCGTTCTATGGCCTGACCGATGCCGACATGGAGACCATGTTCAATACCAGCGACACTGGATTCGGCAAGGAGTCGATGAGCCTTCGCGAGCTCATCCAGAACCTTCGCGAGACCTATTGCGGTTCGATCGGAGTCGAGTACATGTACATCACCGACGGCAATCGCAAACGCTGGTGGCAGCAGAAGCTCGAATCGAGCCGCTCGAAGCCCGATTTTTCCGCCGATGAAAAGAAGCACATCCTCGAGCGCCTCACGGCGGCCGAAGGATTCGAGCGCTTCCTGCACACCCGTTACGTCGGACAGAAGCGCTTCTCGCTTGAAGGCGGCGAGAGCTTCATCGCATCGCTTGATGAGCTGGTGCAGTCGGCACGCAACTATGGCGTCGAGGAGGTTGTCATCGGCATGGCCCACCGCGGCCGCCTGAACGTACTGGTGAACATTCTCGGCAAGAGCCCGGCCGATCTCTTCGCGGAGTTCGAGGGCAAGCACGGCGACGAACTGCCGTCGGGCGACGTCAAGTACCACCTCGGATTTTCAAGCGACGTTTCGACCCCGAACGGCCCGGTCAACCTGTCGCTCGCGTTCAACCCGTCACATCTCGAAATCGTCGACCCCGTGGTGGAAGGCTCGGTCAAGGCGCGCCAGGAGAGCCGCGGCGACGTCGACGGCCACCAGGTGCTGCCCATCCTTGTCCACGGCGACGCTGCCTTTGCCGGGCAGGGCGTGGTGATGGAGACCCTGAACCTTTCCCAGACCCGAGGCTACGGCACGGGAGGCACGGTGCACATCGTCATCAACAACCAGATCGGTTTCACTACATCCGATCCTCGCGACGCCCGTTCGTCGATCTACTGCACCGATGTGGTCAAGGTCATCAAGTCCCCGGTGCTACACGTCAACGGCGACGATCCGGAAGCGGTGATTCTGGCCACACGCCTGGCCCTCGAATATCGCCAGACCTTCCGGCATGACATTGTGATCGACATTATCTGCTTCCGCAAGCACGGTCACAACGAGCAGGACACGCCTTCGATCACGCAGCCTCTCATGTACAAGAAGATCGCCCAGCACCCTGGCACGCGGCAGCTCTACGCTGATCGCCTGAAGGCTCAGGGGGTTGCCGACGAGGCTTTCAGCGAGGGGCTCATCAAGGGGTATCGCCAGGCGATGGACGCCGGTCGCCATACGGTCGACCCGGTGCTCTCCAACGCCAAGAACAAATACGCCGTCGACTGGCTGCCGTTTCGCAACCGTTCCTGGACAGACCAGGCCGAAACCGGTGTGCCTGCTGCAGAACTCAAGCGGCTTTCGGAGCGAATTACCTCGATCCCCCTGAACATGAAGCTGCATCCGCTCGTGGAGAAGGTCGTTCGTGACCGCGCCTCCATGGGTGAAGGGAAGCTTCTGCTCGACTGGGGCATGGGTGAGCATCTCGCGTTCGCCTCGCTCGTTTCGAGCGGATACGCGGTGCGCATCACAGGCCAGGACTCAGGCCGCGGCACCTTCTCGCACCGTCAGGCCGTGCTGCACGACCAGAACCGCGAGCGCTGGGACATGGGCGCCTACATCCCGCTGCAGAACATCGCCGACAACCAGGCCCCCTTCACGGTCATCGATTCGGTGCTCTCCGAGGAGGCCGTGCTGGGTTTCGAATACGGATACTCTATCGCCGAGCCAAACACGATGGTTATCTGGGAGGCGCAGTTCGGCGACTTCGTCAACGGCGCCCAGGTAGTCATCGACCAGTTCATCACTTCGGCTGAAGTCAAGTGGGGCCTCCATTCGGGCCTCGTCATGATGCTCCCGCACGGTTACGAAGGCCAAGGCCCCGAGCACTCCTCGGCCCGCCCGGAGCGCTTTCTGCAGCTCTGCGTGGACGACAATATCCAGGTCTGCCAGCCGACCAATCCTTCACAGATATTCCATCTTCTGCGGCGCCAGATGATTCGTACGCTCCGCAAGCCGCTGGTGATCCTCACGCCGAAGTCGGTGCTCCGTCACAAGGAGGCCGTTTCGCCGCTCGAGGACCTGACCGAAGGCACGTTCAGCACGGTCATCGGCGACGATTCGGTACGGCCCGAAAAGACGACCCGAGCCATACTCTGCTCCGGCAAGGTCTATTACGACCTGATCGCCCGCCGCAGGGAGAACGGCAAGAAGGATGTGCCGATCATCAGGATGGAGCAGCTCTACCCATTTCCGCTCGAAGCCCTCAAGGCCGAACTGGGCCGTTATCCCGGCCTCAAGGAGATCGTCTGGTCGCAGGACGAACCGCAGAACCAGGGTTACTGGATGTTCATGCTCCAGTACCTCATGGACCTGATGCTCCCGGGCCAGAAGCTCGGCTATGCCGGTCGTCCGGCATCGGCATCACCTGCGGTCGGCTATTACAGCAAGCACACTGAGCAGCAGAAAGCCCTTCTTGATGCGGCTTTCGGAAAGTTGCAGGGAACTGTCATCAGCAAATAACAAAAACATAAGGCACCAAGGATCTGGTATGGCAATCGTCGATGTAACAATACCCCCGTTATCGGAATCAGTCGCCGAGGCAACCATGCTCGGCTGGAGAAAACAGCCGGGTGATGCCGTGGTTCAGGATGAAACACTGTTTGAAATCGAAACCGACAAGGTCGTTTTCGAAGTGCCCGCTCCGGCATCGGGCGTGCTGTCGACCATAACCGCCAGCGATGGCGATATCGTCGTCTCCGGCCAGACGGTCGCCACCATCGATACCGAGGCCGCGGTGGCGGTACCGGCGGCGGCACCAGCTGCAGCGGCTTCGGTAGCCGCGCCCGAACCTGCCCCGGCCCCGGCAGTTTCCCCGGCGCCAGCCGCAGCTCCCGTCGCCCCGTCGGCGCCACGCATTGAACCCCGGCCGGTCAATCCGCTCGCCGTAGGGCAGGCGCCCGCACCCATGCCGTCGGCCGCCAAGCTGATCGAGGAGCAAAACCTGGTTGCTGCTTCCATACCTGGCACCGGCCGTGGCGGTCGCGTCACCAAGGGCGATGTGCTCTCGTCACTCGCAGGAGGCAACAGACAGGCTACCCCGGTTGCCCCGACCGCATCTGCCGCGCCCCCGGTCGCCACCTCGCCCTCATGGACACCCATGGGTCCCGAGTTCTCGGCCCGTGCGGTCCTGCAGCCCGTAGAGGCAGTCATGGATACCTCGCTGCTCGACAGCCGTCCCGAAGAGCGCGTGCCGATGTCTCGCCTGCGCGCCCGCATCGCCGAGCGCCTTCTGCAGTCGCAGCAGAGCAATGCCATCCTGACTACCTTCAACGAGGTCAACATGCAGGCCGTCATCGACCTGCGCAACCGATACAAGGACAAGTTCGAAAAGGAGCACGGCGTCAAGCTCGGCTTCATGTCCTTCTTCGTCAAGGCGGCCGTGCACGCCCTCCGGAAGTACCCTGTACTCAACTCCTCGGTCGACGGCACCGACATCATCTATCACGGCTATTTCGATATCGGCATCGCCGTCGGATCGCCCCGCGGCCTGGTCGTGCCCGTGCTGCGCAACATCGACCAGATGAGCTTCGCCGACATTGAAAAGCAGATCGCGGCATACGGCGAGAAAGCCAAAGCCGGCAAACTCTCGCTCGAGGAGCTCACCGGCGGCACCTTCTCGATCTCCAACGGCGGCACCTTCGGCTCTATGCTCTCGACGCCCATCATCAACCCGCCTCAGTCGGCCATCCTCGGCATTCATGCCACCAAGGAGCGCCCGGTGGTTGAGAACGGGCAGATCGTCATCCGCCCCATGAACTATTTCGCCCTCTCCTACGACCACCGGATCATCGACGGAAGGGAAGCCGTACTCGGGCTCGTTGCCATGAAAGAGGCCATCGAAGACCCATCACGTTTACTGTTTGACCTTTAAACCAAGTTGTGACCATGATCAAGAAATATGATGTGCTCGTCATCGGCGCCGGACCCGGCGGCTACATCGCAGCCATCCGCGCCTCCCAGCTCGGTTTCACCGTTGCCTGCTGTGAATCCAGGCCCTACGACGACCCCGACGGCGAGCCCCGCCTCGGCGGCACCTGCCTGAACGCGGGTTGCATTCCGCTCAAGGCTCTCGTGGCCTCTTCGGAAGCCTACGAACGGGTCAATCACCTGTATGCCGAGCATGGCATTTCAGCTACGGGCGTCACCATGGACGTCAAGCAGATGATCAAGCGAAAGGCCGATGTCGTCACCCGCATGACCAGCGGCATCAAGCTGCTGTTCAGAAAGAATCACATCACGCTGATCAAGGGACATGGCTCCTTTGTCGGCAGGACCGATGATGGCTACCAGGTGCGTATCGGTACCTCCACGGGGGATGAAGAGGTTGTCGCTCGCAATGTTATTATTGCTACCGGCTCCACGGCCAGGCACCTGCCCAATATCGAAGTGGACAACGTCACCATCTGCGACAACGATGGAGGCCTCAAGTTCGAAACCGTGCCCAAGAAGCTCTGCGTCATCGGCGCGGGTGTCATCGGCCTCGAGCTCGGTTCGGTCTGGAGGCGTCTGGGCGCCGAAGTCACCGTGCTCGAATCGATGCCCACCTTCCTTGCGGCCAGTGACGAAAGCATCGCCAAGGAGGCCGGCAAGCTCTTCCCGAAACAGGGCATCAATATCGTACTCGGCATTACCATCAACGAGGTCAAGAAAGGTCGCAACGGCATCACGGTCAGCTATACCGACGCCCTGGGCGCCGGGCAGAAGCTTGAGTGCGACCGGATGATCGTCTCCGTCGGCCGCGTCCCGAACACCGAAAAGCTCAACCTTGAAGCCATCGGCCTGAAGACCGACGAGAGAGGCTTCATCCCCGTCAACACGCAGTGCGCCACGGCGGCTCCGGGCGTCTACGCCATCGGTGACGTCGTGCGCGGCCCCATGCTTGCCCACAAGGCGGAAGACGAGGGCGTCATGGTCGCAGAAGAGATCGCCGGCCAGAAGTCGCACATCGACTACAACTGCATGCCCTGGGTCATCTATACCTCGCCTGAAATCGCCTGGGTCGGCAAGACCGAACAGCAGCTCAAGGCCGAGGGGCGGGCATACAAGGCAGGCAAATTCCCCTTTATAGCCAACGGCCGCGCACTGGGCCTTGGAAATGTGGATGGCTTCGTCAAGATGCTCGTCGATGCCAATACCGACGAGATCCTCGGTGTGCACATCATCGGCAGCGAGGCTTCCGACCTCATTGCAGAAGCCGCCCTTGCCATGGAGTTCCGCGCCTCGGCAGAGGACGTGGCACGTACCTGCCATCCGCATCCAAGCCTCTCCGAAGTGATCAGGGAAGCAGCCCTCGCCACGGACGGCCGCGCCCTGAACATCTGATCAACCGGCCACCTCCGATCTCGTGCGCGTATGCATCCGGGATCGGAGTGGCGTCGCGCCTCAGTCCGCCATGTGGTACCCGTGGTGAGTGAATCAACGAGTATCAAATAAACCCTTTTCTGGCAATGGAAGAACATCGTGACACACACTGGTATGCCGTTTACGTAAGATCTCGATACGAAAAAAAGGTTTATCGCCAGCTGTTGGAACAGGATGTGAACAGTTTTCTTCCGATGCTCGAAACCGTGCGACAGTGGAGCGACCGGAAGAAACGGGTATCCGAGCCCCTTTTCAGGGGTTACGTGTTCGTCCGCATAAATTATCACAAAGAGCATGTCAAGGTTCTCGATACCGACGGAGTCGTCAAGTTCATCGGCATCGGGCGCAATCCCTCGATAATCTCCGAGCGGGACATCGAGTGGTTGCAGCGCCTGGTTCGTGAGCCTGAGGCCGTGAGGCGCACGGTTGATGCACTGCCTCCGGGCAAGAACGTCCGTGTTCTGGCCGGACCGTTCAAGGATTTTGAAGGGGTTGTGGTCAAGACGGGGCGCGATGAGCATCTGGTTGTCTATTTCGACAGCATCATGCAGGGTGTGGAGATCACCATCATGCCCGAACTCCTCAAACCTCTGGTTACGGTCGAAAACGAAAAGAGTCCACCCGGTTCCGGGAAGGGTGAAAACCTCGATACGGCCGTCAGGCATCTGGTTCGTCCCTGATTGATTATCATGCCAAAGAATTCCGCTGCAACCGATGATGCCGGCGCCATACACTCGGCACTGCATCGTGTTTTCGGATTCCGTGCATTCCGCCCAAACCAGCAGGAGGTCGTTTCGGCACTCCTCCACGGGAGGGATGTGTTCGCCATCATGCCCACAGGCGGAGGCAAGTCACTCTGCTACCAGCTTCCCGCAGTGCTCCTTCCCGGCACGGCACTTGTGGTCACCCCCCTGATTTCGCTGATGAAGGACCAGGTCGACGGTGCCCGGGCCAACGGTATACGGGCGGCCGGCCTGAACAGCTCGCTCCGGCCGGATGAGAAGGCCGAGGTGATGCGGTCGCTCCTCGATGGTTCGCTCGACCTGCTCTATGTGGCTCCGGAGCGTTTCGCGCTTGACCACTTCCAGGATCTGCTCGGTCGCGTCAGGATCAGCATGGTCGTGATTGACGAAGCGCACTGCATCTCCGAGTGGGGCCATGACTTCCGGCCTGATTACCTCGCCCTGTCGGCTATCTCGGACATCCTCCCCGACACGCCTGTAGCGGCATTCACCGCAACGGCGACCCATCGCGTGCAGCAGGACATCGTCGGCAGGCTGAAACTGCGGTATCCCGTTGCTATCCGGGCGTCGTTCGACCGCCCGAACCTCTCGTACGAAGTGCGTGAGAAAGAGCGGGGAGACAAACAGCTCGTCGACATCGTAAAGCAGTTCGACGGCCAGGCCGGCATTGTCTACCGCACCAGCCGCAAAAGCGTCAACGATACGGCGGCTATGCTCCGGAAGAGGGGATTGCGCGCCCTGCCTTACCATGCCGGCCTTTCCGACCAGGAGCGCCAGTGCAACCAGGAGGCATTCATCAGGGATGAAGTCGATATCATCGTTGCTACCGTCGCATTCGGCATGGGCATAGACAAATCGAACGTGCGGTTCGTCATCCACGCGGATCTTCCCAAAAGCATCGAGAGCTACTACCAGGAGACCGGGCGCGCAGGCAGGGACGGCCATGATGCACGCTGCATCATGCTCTTCTCCCAGGCCGACATTCCGAAAGTGCGCTTTTTCATCGATTCGATGCTTGACGAAGAGGAGCGGGCGAAGTCGATTGCCGCATTGTCGAAGGTGGTAGGGTTCGCATCATCGACCGTCTGCCGCCGAAGGATGCTGCTCGACCATTTCGGCGAGATTTATCCGAAGGAGAACTGCGCATCGTGCGATGTCTGCCTGGGTACCCGCGAGGTCACCGATTGCACCACCGAGGCGAAGATGCTGCTTTCGGCCATCGTCAGGACCGATTCCCGGTTCGGGGCCGCATATATCGTCGACATCCTCGTCGGTGCGGATACGAAGAAGGTCAGGGAGCTCGGCCACGACCGGCTGAGTGTCTACGGTGCCGGCAAGGGGCATGACAAAACCTTCTGGCGCCGGCTTATCGACGACCTCGTGGCCCGCAAGGCGCTCGGCAGGTCGGAGGGGCTCTATCCGGTCCTTTATCTGCTCGAAGGGGCGGTTGGAATCCTGAAATGCGGCGAGAAGATCGAGATGGTCAGCGTAAGGGCGAAGCGGCAGGGTAAGGCGGTCGCCAAAAGCGATCACCAGCATGCCGCTCCTGCCGACACAGAGCTTTTCGAACGGCTCAGGGCCCTGCGCAAGAAGCTTGCCGATGAGCAGGGCGTACCGCCCTATGTGGTTTTCTCCGACCGTACCCTGCACGAAATGGCAGCAAGGAAACCCTCCAATCCTGAGGAGATGCTCTCCATATCTGGCGTCGGCGAGACCAAGCTCACCCGCTACTCGGGCCCATTCCTTTTCCTGATCGCAGAATCCTTGCCTACCTGACAATCGAAGGGTAGAGTTTGGCCGTAACCAGCACCAGGAGCAGCAGGGTCATCGAGAGCACGGCAAGGTCGGTTCCGACCCCGAACGAGCTCGATCCTCCCCTGATCATCAGCCCCCTCAGCAGGTCGACCTCGTAGGTCAGCGGGTTGAGGTGGGCAGTCAGTTTCAGCCAGTCCGGCATGATGGCGATCGGATAGATCGCGTTGCTGGCGAAAAAGAGCGGCATGGTCAGCACCTGCCCGATGCCCATGAACCGTTCCCGCGTCTTGACAACGCAGGCCACCATCAGGGAGAATGTCGAAAAGAGCGCCGCTCCCAGCAGGATCGCCGCGACCACGCCAGCCAGCGCCATTGGAGAGAAGTTGAGCGGCACCTGCATGATCAGGGCGAGCAGGTAGATGATGACCCCTTGGGCAAGCGCCCGGATTCCGGCGGAAAGCGCCTTTCCGGAAACAAGGGCGCTTCTTTGCGCCGGGCTTGCGAGCAGCTTCTGCAGAATGCCGAGATCACGCTCCCAGATGACGCTGATGCCGTAGAAGATCGCGATGAAGAGCACGCTCTGGGCGAGGATTCCCGGGGTAAGGAAGGTGAAGTAGTTGAGGTTGCCTGTGGGCACGGCGTGAAGCCGCCCGAACACCTGTCCAAACACCAGCAGCCAGAGCGCCGGCTGCACCGAACGGGTCAGCAGTTCGCTCGGGTCCCTCCGAAGCTTCGAGAGCTCGACCGAAACGATGGCGGACGTGATGCGCAGGAATCCTGACGCTTCAGCCAAGGCGCTGCGCCGTGCGGCGGGTCTGGACGATCTCACCATAGGTTGCCGTCTTTTCGCCGGTCTCACCGGCAAAGTGGATGAATACCTCGTCCATGGAGTCCGAACCCGCCAGTCGCTTCAGTTCCTGTGGCGCGCCCGTCACGGCCATCCGCCCGGACTGCATAATGGCGATCAGGTCGCAGAGTTCATCAGCCTCCTCCATGTCGTGCGTCGTCAGGAAGATCGTTGTCCGATAGGAGTCCCTCAGCTCCTTGAGCTTTTCCCATACATGGCGTCGCGCCACCGGATCCAGGCCGATGGTCGGCTCGTCGAGAAATACCACGGAAGGGTGGTGCAGGATCGTTTGCGCAATCTCCAAACGGCGGATCATGCCGCCCGAATAACTGCCTACCACTTTTCCGGCGACTTCCGATAGTCCCATGAAATCGAGCGCTTCCATGATCCTCCGTTTTCGCTCCTTTGCCGGCACCCCATAGATCCTTGCGAAAAGGAGGAGGTTTTCATAGCCCGTCAGGGCGCCGTCTGCCGAGAGCATCTGCGATACGTAGCCCATGCTCCTCCTGACACCGACCGGATCGCCTGTGATGCTGTGCCCGGCCACAACGGCGTTTCCGCCCGAAGGAGGCAGGAGTGTCGTCAGCATCTTGATCACGGTGCTCTTGCCGGCCCCGTTCGGACCCAGCAGCCCGAATATCGAACCGGCAGGCACCTCTATGCTGAGCCTGTCGACGGCAAGAGTTTTACCGTAAGCCTTGCTGAGGCTTTCGGTGATGATAGCCGGATCGTTACGCTCATTCATGACCTTCACCCTGCGTTCACATTGTCCTGTTCGCAATCAAGCTCCCCGTTCCATAACCCGATAACCCTTAATGTAGTTGCATCATCTGAGGGGACGTTGTTTAAAATGTTAAGAAGAATGTGTAAGTTTACAGTAACAACTTTTGAAACCAATCAATCATTGGAGAGCACCATGCCACGAGGACCTAGACTTGATGCACCGGGGACCCTTCATCATGCATCATCTGAGGGGACGTTGTTTAAAATCTTAAGAAGAATGTGTAAGTTTACAGTAACAACTTTTGAAATTCATCATCATTGGAGAGCGCCATGCCACGAGGGCCGAGACTTGATGCACCGGGGACCCTTCATCATGTAATGATCAGGGGTATCGAGAAGCGGGACATTTTTATGGACGATGATGATCGGAGCGAATTTTTTCGTCGCATGGGAGTTCTGGCAGAAAAGACTTCGACAGATGTGTATGCTTACGCGCTGATGAACAACCATGTTCATATTCTGCTTAAAAGCAGCCTGACTGGCATGCCGACATTCATGAGGTGTCTGCTTTCCGGCTATGCCCAATATTTCAATCGAAAGCATCAGCGAGTCGGTCACCTGTTTCAAAATCGGTACAAGTCAGTTGTCTGTGAGGAGGACTTATATTTCCGAAAGTTGATAGCATATATCAACCTCAATCCGTTGCGTGGCGGGTTAGTGTGTTCAATTCAGGAACTGGGCGTATATCCTTGGTGTAGTCATGCTCGGTTGATGGGCCAGATAAGGGACAACTGGTACCAAGGTGATTACGTGCTGACATATTTTGGTAAATCGAAAGCAGAGGCCCGGTTAAACTATGTCGCCTATATTGAAGATGAACTTCCCCACGACAGGCAAGATGAACTGAATGGAGGAGGGCTTTTACGCTCTCATGGAGGATGGTCACAGGTCTGTTCAATGCGTCGTCACGGTGATCGGGAAATGAGTGATGAACGAATCCTTGGGAGTGGCGATTTTGTGAAAGAGATTCTTGACCAGGCGGAGGATAAGCTTGTTCGTCAACTGCCACTGAAAGAGGCTCTGGAATTGGCACAAAAGGATATCGAGGTGGCCTGTTCCGAGGCCGGAATTCCCGTGAGTCTTCTTTGTTCAGGGGGCAGGAACCGAAGTGTGACAGGTTTGCGATTGATGTTGGTCGCCAGGTTAGTGAACGAACGGGGATTGACTTATGCAGAAACGGCTCGCCAACTAGGGATTACGACGTCAGCGGTAAGCCAGATGATGACGCGAATAAAAAGAGATGAAGAGTTAGCAGGTTGAATCTTCGTCTTTCTTTTGCGCTTTCCTAAAGTTTTTTAACAACGTCCCCGATCTTTGCGTCCCCGATCTTTGGGTTTGTTTCAGGCGCAGATGGGACAGGCGGGGTCGCGGCGGACGGGGACTTTGCGGAATGACATCGCAAGGGCGTCGAACGTGAGCAGGGAGTCGGTGAGCGGGGTTCCGATGCCGAGGAGGTGCTTGACAGCCTCGATGGCCTGTATCGAGCCGATGACGCCAGGAAGGGCTCCCAGGGGGCCTTGGGGCGTAGCGTTTTCCGTGATGCCTTCTTCATGGAAGACGCAGCGGTAGCATGCGGTCCTGCCGGGAATGACGGTCATGGTCTGTCCGTAGAAATTGCGGATGCCGGCATGGGAGTTCGGTTTGCCGGCAAGATGGCAGGAGCGGGCAATAAGGAATTTCGATCCGAAATTGTCCGTGGCGTCGACGACGAAGTCGTAGCGGGAGAGGATGCCGGGGGCGTTCTCTTTGGTCAGCCGGAACGGGTAGGGCTCGATCCTGATGCCGGGGTCCAAGGCTCCGATCCGTTCCTGTGCCGAGTCCGTTTTGTTCCTTCCGAGCGACGAGGTGGTGTGCAGGATCTGTCGCTGCAGGTTCGAGAGGTCGACCGTGTCGCCATCCATGATGCCGACGGTGCCGATCCCGGCGGCCGCGAGGTAGAACGCGACCGGCGAACCGAGGCCACCAGCGCCGACGACGAGCACTTTTGACCGGAGCAGCCGCTCCTGCCCCTGCTCTCCGATCTCCGGAAGAACCAGGTGGCGGGCGTAGCGTTGGCGTTGCGTATTGTTCAGGGACATGGGGCCACCTCCTTGCAGATCGGGCCGTTATAGGCCGGATCCCAGTTTTTGAAGACAGGTTCGAGCTCCTTCGATCTCAGTGCGCTGCAGAACTCTTGGGCGCTTCGGTTATCGGAGACCTCGAACTGGCTTGTGCCGGCGTTTTCGGGGTCATGGTAGCCGCCGACCGTCGTGCGGCTGGCGATGCTCATGCGCGTGATGCCGAGGCCGGCCATGCCGTCACGGAAGCGGGGGCTCTCACGTGTCGAGAGCACGAGATCCACATCGGGCATGCCGATGCGGAAAGCGAAGATCATGCGCGCCAGGAACCGGTCATCGACCGGATGCGACGGCTGGTAGCCGCCATCCTGGGGACGGATGCGCGGGAAGGAGACGGAGATCCCGGCTTTCCAGTATGTCCGGCAGAGGTGCCTGACGTGGCGCACGACGGCAAGGGCTTCGCCGACCGGTTCGGAGAGGCCGAGCAGCGCACCGATGCCCACGGTGCGAATGCCGCCCTGCAGGGCGCGTTCCGGAGTCTCGAGTCGTTCGAGGAAGTCCCGCTTTGGTCCCCAGCGATGCAGTTCCCTGTAGTTGTCGGGGTCGTAGGTCTCCTGGTAGATGGTGATACCGGTGCAACCGCTTTCGGCGAGTCCCCGGTACTCGGCGACCGTCATGGGGAAGGCCTCGACGGCCACGCGGGGCATGACCTTCGCGGCCGTATCGACCGCGCGGCGCAGGTAGTCGAACCCTGCGTTGCCGGTGCGTTCCCCGGTCAGCAGCAGCACATCGCCGATGCCGATCGCCTTCATGGCGGCAAGCTCTTTTTCGATCTCATCAAACTCGAGCCGTCGGCGAGGGGTCTTGCGGTCGGAGGCAAACCCGCAGTAGGCGCATCCGCTCGAGCAGAAGTTTGAGAGGTAGAGTGGCGCGTAGAGCGAGACGATGCGGCCGAACCGGCGAAGGGTGATGGCCTGTGCCTCAGCTGCAAGCCGTTCGAGCGACGCTCCATCACCCTGGACGAGCAGCGGAGCGATGTCCGCCGAGAGTCGTCTGTCGGTGAGCCATGCGGGAAGGCTGTTCATTAATCCGTCCCGAGGAATGATGTGAGCGGGCTTGTTGCCACGGCAGAGCCCGATTTTTGCATGATGCCTGCGTGCCATGCCCGGCGCCCGGCCAGGACGGCCTCGCCGAAGGCCGAAGCCATTGCCATCGGGTCGCCGGCTACCGCGACGGCGCTGTTGACAAGCACAGCCTCGCAGCCCATCTCCATGGCGGCGCACGCTTCGGAAGGGGCTCGCAGTCCGGCATCCACGATGACCGGGATCGAGCTTTCGCGTATGATGATCTTCAGCATACCGGCCGTCGAAAGCCCCTGGCCGCTGCCGATGGCCGAGCCGAGAGGCATGATGGAGGTGCATCCTACCTCCTCCAGCCGCCTGGCGAGCACGGGATCGGCAGGGATGTAAGGCATGACGAGGAACCCTTCGCCTGCCAGGATCCGGCATGCTTCCCAGGTCTCGATCGGGTCCGGCATCAGGTGGTGCGGGTTGGGATGGATCTCGACCTTCACGAATGGGCTTCCTGAGAGCTCACGGGAGATGTGTGCGGCACGAACCGCCTCTTTGGCCGTCGCGGCGCCAGAGGTGTTCGGCATGAGGGTGATTCCGCCCATTTCGCTGAGTGGTCCCAGCAGGTCATCCTCCGCCTGCTCCCTGTTGAAGCGCCGGAGGGCGACCGTCACCAGTTGCGTTCCCGAGGCTTTGATCGCATCGAGCATTCTCCTTGTGCTGCTGAACTTGCCTGTTCCGAGGATCAGGCGTGACGAAAATTCATAAGGTCCTAACTTCAGTGAATCCATGGGTCTGAACAAAATAATATCGGTGAGAGGGGCTCAACCGCCCCCTGCAAAAACCAGCACGTCGACCTGGTCGTTCTCCTTCAGGAGCGTTGTGGCGCGGTTCTCCGGCCGTACGATCGCCTCGTTCAGCACGACGGCCACCTGCTGACGGCCGGTCCCGGCCAGTTCGAGGAGGTCGGCGACCGATGAGCCCTCCGGCATCTCCCTTCGTTCCCCGTTCAGTGTTATGGAGATCGTAGACATATGTGATCTTTGACGTTACAAAGGTTCTCCGGTTCAGCAGTGCGATGCTGAATATACATGTTCAGGCCGATACCGCAGATGTTTTCCCATCGTTTTTACCTTGATGAAAAACACCATATTGTGCCTCTGGGATTGTCGTGAGAAAACTGAGTGCAAGGCGAACGGAGCGCAGAAACCGGAATGTACACTTAGTACATGAGGATTTCGAGCACCGCTCAACGCAGCAATCAGGTTTCGGAACAAATATCCAGAGGCACCATTCAGGCTTCGATGCCAAGGAACAGGTCAGTGCTGAGATATCGCTCGCCGGTGCTCGGGATGATTGCAACGATGGTCTTGCCACGGGCTTCAGGGCGTTTTGCGATTTCAAGAGCCGCATGAACGGCTGCGCCTGAAGAGATGCCGCAGAGCACCCCCTCTTTCAGGGCAAGGTCACGCGCTGTCGCGATCGCGTCTTCGTTAGTGACCGTCGCCACGTCGTCGATGAGCGAAATGTCGAGCACGGCTGGGATGAAGCCGGCGCCGATGCCCTGTATCTTGTGCGGGCCGGGCGTGCCTCCGGACAGCACCGGCGAAGATGCCGGTTCGACCGCGATGCTCCTGAATTCCGGCTTGAGCTGTTTGATGAAGCGCGATACGCCGGTAATGGTGCCGCCCGTGCCGACTCCGGCCACGAGGATGTCAGCCCTGCCTTCAGTGTCATTCCAGATTTCGGGGCCCGTCGTAGCCTGGTGCACCCTCGGATTGGCGGGATTTTCGAACTGCGCGGGCATGAAGCACTGCTTTTCGCACTCGACGATGCGCTCGGCCTCTTCAATTGCCCCCTTCATGCCCTTCGGGCCGGGGGTGAGCACCAGTTCGGCTCCGAGGTAACGCAGAAGCTTGCGGCGTTCGATGCTCATGGTCTCCGGCATGGTAAGCAGCAGCCGGTACCCGCGCTGCGCGCAGACGAAGGCCAGGGCGATCCCTGTGTTGCCGCTGGTCGGCTCGACGATGAGCGTTTTGGGACCGATTTTGCCTTCCGCTTCGGCGGCAGAGATCATGGCGCGTCCTATCCTGTCCTTGACGCTTCCGAGCGGGTTGAAGAACTCAATCTTGAGCAGTATTTCCGCTTCAAGCCCTTCGGCCATCCTGTTGAGCCTGACCAGCGGCGTGCGGCCGATGGTATTCGTGATGTTCGGAAAAAATGCCATGGCGTTGTCCGTTTAGATGGTTGCAAGGGCGTTCATGAGATCCTCCTCGAGGTCCGCGGCGTTTTCGAGCCCGACCGAAAGCCGCACCAGGTCGTCGGTGCAGCCGCGTCGCTTCCGCTCCTCCTCCGAGAGGGCTCCGAGAGTCATTTTTGCAGGCGAGGCGATGAGCGATTCGACCCCGCCGAGGCTGTCGGCAAGGATGAACAGCTTGGTGCCTTCGATCAGCTTTTTGACGGCAGGCAGTCCTCCCTTGAGGGCGATGGTCAGCATGCCGCCGAACCCGTCCATCTGGCTCCTTGCAAGCTCGTGCTGCGGATGCGACAGGAGCCCGGGGTAGAAAACCTTCGATACCTCAGGATGGGCTTCGAGGGCGCGAGCCAGGTGCAGTGCCGTTGCTTCGTGCTCCTTCATGCGGATTTTCAGGGTCTTGAGGCCACGGAGCACCAGCCAGCAGTCCCACGGACCGGGGATGGCGCCGGCCGCCCCCTGGTAGTTCCTGATGGCCCGGTGGAGCTTTTCGTCGGAGGTCACCACCGCTCCGCCGATGACGTCGCTGTGGCCGCCGAGGTACTTGGTGGTGCTGTGTACGACGATATCGGCCCCAAGCTCCAGAGGTCGCTGGAAGTAGGGGCTCGGGAAGGTGTTGTCCACGGCCGTCAGGATGCCTTTCGCTCTGGCAATTTCCGATATCGCCCTGATGTCGGAGAGTTGCATCAACGGGTTTGAAGGGGTTTCGATCCAGATCATTCTGGTGTTCGGTCGGATGCTCGCGGCATAGCTTTCAGTCACTTCACTCGATGCATAACTGGTTTCGACCCCCCAGGGCCTCATGAGCTGCTCGAAGATGCGGTAGCTGCCACCGTAGATATCGCTGCCGGCCACGATGTGGTCGCCCGGTTTCAGCACTTGCAGCGCAGCCGTTATGGCCGCCACGCCTGAAGCGAACGCTATGCCGTGCCGTCCGTTTTCGAGCAGGGCGATGGTGGCCTCCAGGGCCGATCGCGTCGGGTTCCCGATCCTCGAATAGAAGAAGTCGGGCCGGCTCTCCAGACTTTCCCTGCCGAAGGTCGAGGTCTGGTAGACAGGCACGGTGACGGCCCCTGTCGCAGGGTCCGGCGCCTGCCCGTCATGGATGGCAATGGTCTCGAAATGCATGCTGGTAATTCGTTGGGTATTCTAAAAAGGTAAGGTAACGAGAATCCGGCGTTCATCATCAATGCGTCGGACAACGTTTCTGCATCCTGTTCTGCAATGGTCAAAAAAATGGCCGGCCAGGTTACCCCTGACCGGCTCGGAAAACAAACAGCTGCCTTAACTCAGGTCAGCATGCATCAGCGGCGTTCCCTCGGGAAAGCTGGAGATGCAGGACCGGTTCGCCATCGGAAACGTCGCGGTACCGGACATTTACGATGGACTGTTTGCTGCCGGGAGGGGGGTTCCGAAAACCGTTTCCCGGATGCCGTCACCGCCTTGCCGATGCTGAACATTAACAATTGTTACTGCATGCGCCTGCCATTTCCAAATTTTATTTTCTGACGCTTTTCCCCGGTCGTATCTCCCTGATCAGGGGTACCGCATTTATGGTATTTTCAGGGTATTAAGTTGCATATGGGCTCTCTCCGGTTTTTTTTGTCGTTGTAAGTCCTTCTGGGCCAGGCGGATGCCGGGAATCTCCCGGCGTTTCGCGACCGCCGGAGGCAACGGGCGACGTGGGTGAGAGGATTAAACCGGGGTCTGCAAAACCGTCTTGTCGCAAGTTCGAATCTTGCCGTCGCCGCACTGTAACACGAGTAACGCTATCGCCACAGAGGGCGATGACCCGGGATTTCGAACGGATAATCATGAGGTAGATGTCGGACAACAATCTTGATCAGGTAGCCCTGGGAAGGGTAGGCATGATGCGCCAGACGCATCCGGATTATTACGTGATGCGCCTGAAGGCGGTTGGTGGGGATCTGACCGCGCGGCAGCTCGCACGCATTGCGGAGGTCGCCGAACGGTATGGCCGGGGAGAGGTGCATCTCTCCACCCGTCAGGGGGTCGAGATCCACTATGTCCACAGGGACAACCTCGAGACGGCGAAGATGGAACTCGCCGATGCCGGCGTCGAGATGGGCGCCTGCGGCCCTCGCGTCAGGAGCATTGTCGCCTGCCCCGGCAACGCGACCTGCCGTCTGGGCGTGATCGATACCAAGGCGATGTCGCGCGAGCTCGATGCACGCTATTTCAGGAAGGAGATGCCCTCCAAGTTCAAACTTGCCGTCACCGGTTGTTCGAGCAACTGCACCAAGGCGAACGAGAACGACATCGGGGTCAGGGGCGCCATCGAGCCCCGGTGGGAGGCGGATTCCTGTACCGACTGCGGACTGTGTGTCAGCTTCTGCCCTGTCAACGCCATAAGTCGGCAGGATACTGATGAGTCCAGCAACTACGTGGTAGATGAAACGGCCTGCATCAACTGCACGGTCTGCACGTCTCTCTGCCCAACCTCAGCCTGGGTCGTTGGACGAAAGGGTTACACGGTCCTGATTGGCGGCACCATGGGCAGGATTCCGCGGTTCGCTTCCGTGCTGAAGAGGATCGTCGAAAGCGAGCAGGAGGTTTACGCCCTTGTTGACGCCGCGGTCGAATGTTACCGGGAAAGAGGCATTAAAAAGGAGCGTTTCGGTCATATGATCGACCGCATCGGGCTCAAAAAGATCAAGGAGGAGATTTTTGTCAAAGCAGCAGTACAGCGTATCGAAATCCATTGACGTTCGCGGCGTGTCATGCCCCCTTAATGCAGTCAGGGCAAAACAGGCCATAGCCGCGCTCGGGGAAGATGAACTGATCGAAGTTACCGTGGATGCGGGTGAATCCCTCATACGGATCGTCCGGTCGATTAACGATGCGGGATACAGGATCATCAACAGCAAACAGCTTGAAAACGCCGTCGCCATCATCGTCGGCAAGGGCAAAGCGGCCGTCAGGCAATAACAGGGGAGTTATGGGAAAGGAACTGGTGCAGCAACTGAACCATGAATGGGCCGGAAAACCGCCGGAAGCGGTGCTTCGCCTGGCCGCGGAGGCCTTCGGCGCAAAGGGGATCGCCTTTTCGACGAGCCTCGGGGCCGAGGACCAGGTCATCGCCGACCTCCTTCACCGGGAAGCCCTCCAGGTGCCGCTGTTTTCCCTCGATACCGGCCGACTGCCGCAGGAGACCTACGACCTGCTCGACGAGACTCGCCGCCGTTACGGCACCTCCATCGAGGTGCTGTTTCCCGAGACTGCATCTGTCGAAAAGATGGTGTCGCTTTCGGGGGCGAACCTTTTTTACGAAAGCATCGAAAACCGCCGGGAGTGCTGTCGGGTCAGGAAGGTTGAGTCGCTGAAGCGGAAACTCTCGACCCTTGATGCATGGATATGCGGGCTGCGGCGGGAGCAGTCGGTCACCAGGCAGGGGGTCGACGTCATCGAATGGGACGAAAGCTTCGGGCTTGTCAAGGTCAATCCGCTTGCCGACGTGAGCGAAGCATGGGTCTGGGAGTATATCAGGAAGCACGATGTGCCTTACAACAGACTGCACGACCGCGGCTATCCGAGCATAGGCTGCGCGCCGTGCACCAGGGCCGTCAAGCCGGGAGAAGATGTCCGTGCCGGCCGCTGGTGGTGGGAGCAGGCTGAACACCGGGAATGCGGACTTCACCGCCATAACGATAAGTAAACCAGTAAGCTGGACGATGAATCATCTTGACAAACTTGAGGCGCAGAGCGTCTATATCCTCAGGGAAGCCTACCGGGAATTCAAAAGCCTCTGCATGCTCTGGTCCATAGGCAAGGACAGCACCGTGCTGCTATGGCTGGCCCGCAAGGCCTTTTTCGGACATGTGCCCATTCCGCTGGTGCATATCGATACCCATTTCAAGATTCCCGAGATGATCGAATACCGTGACCGCATGGCGATCGAGTGGAACCTGAATATGATCTACGGCGAAAACAGGGAGGCCCTTGCCGGCAGGCAGACCTTCCCCGATGGCGAAACCGACCGCCTTACCTGCTGCCGTTACCTCAAAAGCGAGGCCCTGAAACGTACGCTTTCGGGAGAATGGCCTCGCTACAGGATGAACCACGAGCTGAAACGCTACGTGCAGGACGAGAAGAACGAACCCTACACGGGAGTCATCGTCGGCGTCCGCGCGGACGAGGAGGGGAGCCGTTCGAAGGAGCGCTACTTTTCACCGCGCGACAGCGGAAACTCCTGGGACGTCGGCGACCAGCCGCCCGAGTTCTGGAACCAGTTCAAGACCGATTTCGCTCCGGGCACGCATGTCAGGATCCATCCGTTGCTCGATTGGACGGAGCTGAATATCTGGGAGTATATCGAACGGGAGAACATCCCTATCGTCTCGCTCTATTTCGACCGGGGGGACGGTACCCGCTACCGTTCGCTCGGCTGCTCACCATGCACCAACCCGATCGAATCCACCTCGCGGACGGTCGCGGAGATCATCGAAGAGCTCGGCAGCGGAAGCCTTTCCGGTGTGGCCGAACGTTCCGGTCGTGCACAGGACAAGGAGGATGGTGGGCTTGAGACGCTGCGCCGTGACGGTTACATGTGACATAGGCATACAATCTGTTGCGCGATTCGATTGCTGCATTGTCCCGACAAGTCGGGATCACGACGACGCCAGAGCATTTCATGATACTGACTACAATAATCGAAAGAGTTACTGAAGGAATGACCACATCGACCATCGAAACAGGTGCGGCGCGTACGCAGATGAACATCGTCATCGTCGGCCACGTGGACCACGGAAAGAGTACGGTCATCGGGCGCCTCCTTGCCGATACGGACTCGCTGCCGGAAGGCAGGCTGGATTCGGTCAGGGAGTCGTGCCGCAGGAACTCGAAGCCCTTCGAGTACGCCTTCCTCCTTGATGCGCTCAAGGATGAGCAGGCCCAGGGGATCACCATCGACACGGCTCGCTGCTTCTTCAAGACCGCCCTCAGGGACTACATCATCATCGACGCCCCGGGCCATATCGAGTTCCTGAAGAACATGATCACCGGGGCTTCAAGGGCCGAGGCCGCGCTTCTGGTGATCGACGCCCACGAAGGCATCAAAGAGAATTCGAAACGGCATGGCCATATGATCGCAATGCTCGGGGTCAGGCAGGTGACCGTGCTGGTCAACAAGATGGACCTTGCCGGGTACCGCCAGGAGGATTTCGAAGCGCTGAAGAGCGATTATACGGCCTACCTCAGGCAGATCGACGTCGAGCCGGTCAGCTTCATCCCGGTCAGCGCCCGCGAGGGTGACAACATCGCCTCGGTTTCTGCCGCCATGCCCTGGTATGAAGGGCCGACAGTCCTCGAACAGCTCGACCGTTTCAGGAGCGGCGGCCATCTCCAGGACAAGCCGTTCCGCTTCCCGGTGCAGGATATCTACAAGTTCACCCAGGCAGGCGACGACCGCAGGATCGTTGCTGGTACGGTCGAAGCCGGTACGCTGGCCATCGGCGAGGAGGTGCTTTTTCTGCCCTCCGGCAAGCGATCGCACATCGCGTCGGTAGAGTCGTTCAACACCTTGCCAAAAGGCGCGGCCTCCGCAGGGGAGCCGACAGGGTTCACGCTCTCCACACAGATCTACATAAGGCCCGGTGAGCTCATGGTGAGGCCGTCGGACCCGCAGCCGGAGGTGGGCACCCGTTTCAGGGCGAACATCTTCTGGGTCGGTCGAGTCCCGATGTCGATGGAGAAGGAGTACAAGCTGAAGCTGGGCACGTCGAGGGCAACGGTGAAGCTGGTCGGGATCGTCAGTACGCTCGACGCCTCCGATCTGCAGTACAGTCGAACCAAGCAGAAGCTCGACAACAGGGATGTCGGTGAGTGCATCCTCGAGACGACCCGGCCGATAGCATTCGACCTTGCCTCCGAAAACGAGACGACGGGACGGTTTGTCATCGTCGACAACTACGAGATCGCCGGAGGCGGGATTGTGCTGGAAAACCTTTCGGGCGGTGAAACGATCCTTGAACGCCATATCAGGGAGAGGGAAAGCCACTGGGAGACCGGCAACATTCTCGCTCCTGAGCGAGAAAAGGCCAACAGGCACCGGTCGAAGTTCATCGTGATCACCGGAAGGCCAGGTATCGGGAAACGTGCGCTGGCCAGGGAGCTCGAAAGCATGCTGTTCAGGAACCGCTGCCATACCTACTACCTTGGCATGGCGGCTATCGAACATGGCCTCGATGCCGACCTGCGCCTGCATGAGAAAAACGTCGAGGAGCGCCTGAGAAGGGTCGGCGAACTGGCGCGCATCATGACCGATGCAGGGCTGATCTTCATCACGGTCGTCGACGACGCCGACGATTACGATATTGATGCGCTCAAGCTGCTGAACGCGCCGAACGAGATCCTTGTCGTCAATGTGGGAAACAGCGATTATCACAGGACGAGGCCCGAGCTCCAGCTGGATGAAGTTGACGATATCGCCGAAACGCTCGAAGTCATCGCCGACCTCCTGATGTCGAAGGAGATCATCATAGACTACCAGATCTGACAACCGTTCCGACGTGCAAAACAGGGAGGGCCGGCGACATCGTGGATGCGCCGGCCCTCTCTGTTTGATCTGTTTCAATAAATCCGGAACCTCCGGGTCAGATCGAGTAGTCTCCCGTGAAAACCCTGACCCTGTCGAGCGTGATGAAAACCGGGTCACCCTTCGACAACTGCAGGTTGCGCCAGGTTTCCCGCGGGATTTCGGCCTCAATCAGCTTGTCGAAGCCCTGCGTTTCAAGCTCCAGGCCGATCTGGCCGCCCATCAGCCGGATATCGCGGATGATGCCCGGCAGGTCGTTTTCTCCGCTGCGGATCCTGCTGATGCCGATCTCGTGCGGGCGGATGAACGCCTGCCCATCCTTGTCCCCATCTCCTTCAAGGTTGTGACGCGTCCCGACCTGATGATTCCCGAGCAGCACCTTTCCGTCCCTTATCCGGCCATGGAACATGTTGACGTTGCCGAGGAAATTGTACACGAAGGCGTTTGCCGGATGGTCGTAGACCTCCTGCGGTGCCCCTTGCTGCTCGATCTTTCCCTTGTTGATCACGACGATCCTGTCGGCGAGCTCGAGGGCCTCCTCCTGGTCGTGCGTGACGAAAATGCTGGTCACATGGATGTCGTCGTGCAGTTTCCTGAGCCAGCGCCGCAGTTCCTGGCGCACCTTTGCGTCGAGTGCCGAGAACGGCTCGTCGAGCAGCAGCACTTTCGGATTCACGGCGAGGGCCCTGGCCAGGGCCACGCGCTGACGCTGGCCGCCTGAGAGCTGCGATGGATAGCGACTGATCGCCCAGTCCATCTGGACCAGCTTCAGCAGGTGTTCGACACGGTCACGGATTTCGCTCTTCGAAGGTCGGCTCCCCGAAGGGCGGACCTTGAGGCCGAAGGCGACGTTCTCGAACACGTTCAGACGCCGGAACAGCGCATAGTGCTGGAAAACGAACCCGACGTTTTTTTCCCTTGCCGGCAGGTTCGTCGTGTCCTTCTCTTCGAGGATGACGCTGCCGTCGTCAGCCGTATCAAGGCCTGCGATGATTCTCAGCAGGGTGGTCTTTCCGCAGCCCGAAGGGCCGAGCAGGGCGATAAGCTCGCCAGTTTCAACGCTCAGGCTGATATCGTCCAGGGCCGTATAGTTGGCATATCGCTTGGTGACGTTCTTGATCTCTATACTCATGACGGGTCAGGATGGATTGCTTTGATGGATATGGACGCGATGTTCAATCAGGGCTTTCACGGCGACGGTTACGAGGGCCAGGAATACCAGGATCGATGCCACGGCGAACGATGCGGTGTAATTGTATTCGCTGTAAAGGATCTCGACGTGCAGCGGAATGGTGTTGGTCATGCCGCGGATATGGCCCGACACGACCGAGACCGCACCGAATTCGCCGATGGAGCGCGCCGTGCAGAGGATCATGCCGTACATGAGGCCCCAGCGGATGTTCGGCAGGGTGATGATGCTGAACACCTGCCAGCCCCTTGCTCCGAGGGTGATGGCGGCCTCCTCCTCATCCCGCCCCTGGGATTCCATGAGGGGTATGAGCTCCCTGGCCACGAACGGAAAGGTTACGAACAGGGTGGCGATGACGATGCCCGGAGTGGAGAAGATGATTTTTATGCCGTGTTCTCCGAGCCATGAACCGAATGAAGTGCGGCTGCCTGCGAGGAGTACGAAGATCAGGCCGGCGATGACCGGCGAGACCGCGAACGGCAGGTCGAGCAGGCTGACCAGCAGGGTTTTGCCCCTGAAGGAGAATTTTGATATTGCCCATGCCGCAGTGACGCCGAACACGGCGTTCAGCGGCACCACAATGGCCGCAGTCAGCAGGGTCAGCTTCACGGCGGCCAGCGCGTAAGGTTCGCGGATGGCCTCGAAGTATATTTCGATACCTTTCCTGAGCCCCTCGGCGAATACCAGTCCGAGCGGCATGAAGATGAAGGCGGCAAAGAAGAGCACCGTCAGCAGGACAAGGATGGCCTGAACCGCCGGGTGGTCGTTTCTGTTGTGCCCCGGTTGGGGCTTGATCTTTCGTGAAGTGTTTTTCTGCATGTTCGTTTTCAGGGGAGATTACCGGTATGCTTTCTGTTGCAATCGCTGGACGCTGTTGAGTACGAGCAGCATCGAAAAGGAGATGAGCAGGAGCACGAGTGCGACTGCCGAAGCTCCGTCATAATCGAACTGGTCGAGCTTGGTCATGATCATCAATGGGGCGATCTCGGTTTTGAACGGAAGGTTGCCCGCGATGAAAATGACCGAACCGTACTCCCCGACGGCCCTCGCGAAGGAGAGCGTCACCCCTGTCAGGAGGGCTGGAAAGAGATGCGGAAGCAGGATCCTGCGGAATGTCTGCCAGCGGGTCGCGCCGAGGCTCTGGGCCGACTCCTCCATTTCCGGTTCCAGTTCGGCAAGCACGGGCTGGACCGTACGGACCACGAAGGGGAAGCCGATGAAGATGAGGGCGACGACGATACCGGAGGGCGCGTTGATGAGCTGGATGTCCGCCTTGGCAAGCAGCTGTCCGATCCATCCGACCGGTGAGTAGAGGGTGGCGAAGCAGATGCCGGCTACGGCCGTAGGCAGCGCAAAAGGGAGGTCTACCAGCGCATCCAGCACCCGTCTGCCCGGGAATCGGTAACGGACCAGGGTCCATGCGGTGAGGAACCCGAAAATTGCGTTGAAGAGTGCTGCGACAATGGCAGTCGAAATGCTGAGGCGATAGGATGCGAGCACCCTTGGTGAGGTGACCGTGCCGATGAAGGCCTGCGGATCCATTTTGAAGGTTCCGAAGACGATGGTGGCAAGCGGCACTATGACGATGGCCGACAGGTAGAAAACCGTGTAGCCCATCGAGAGGCCGAATCCTGGCAGGATATGTCGTTTTTTGCGGATGAACGGCGGCATTTGTCTTGTTTCCTTGACGACCGCAGGGTGAAACCGGGACCAGGAGGCGGGTCCCGGTTTCGATATTGAGGCTACCTGCGGTTCAGGGTGATTGAAAGGATATCAGGGTGTGTAGATCTGGTCGAAGGTGCCTCCGTCGCTGAAGTGCGTCTTCTGCGCCTGGCGCCAGGTTCCGAACTGCTCCTTGATCGTGAAGAGCTTGATGTTCGGGAAATTCGAGGCGTACTTTTTGAATGCGGCGGCACTGCGCGGACGGTAGGAGTTTTGTGCGATGATCTCCTGGGCCTGCGGAGTGTACAGGTAGTTCAGGTAAGCTTCGGCCAGTTTCCTGGTGCCATGTTTGTCGACGTTCCTGTCGACCACGGCAACCGGGGGTTCGGCAAGGATGCTGACCGGAGGAGCGATGATTTCAAACTTGTCTGAACCGAACTCCTTCAGGATCAGGTGTGCTTCGTTTTCCCATGCGATCAGCACGTCGCCAAGCCCTCGCTGGGTGAAGGTGAGGGTCGAGCCCCTGGCGCCGGTATCGAGCACCGGGACATTCTTGTAAAGCGCCTTGACGAAGCTCTTTGCCTGCGCGGCCGATCCGGACTGTTTCTGCTTGTATCCCCATGCGGCCAGGTAGTTCCAGCGTGCGCCGCCTGATGTCTTGGGGTTGGGGGTGATCACCGATATGCCGGGCTTGACGAGGTCGTCCCATGTCCTGATCGCTTTGGGGTTGCCCTTGCGGACGACGAAGACGATGGTTGAGGTATACGGTGTGCTGTTCTGGGGAAGGCGTTGCTGCCAGTTTGTCGCCACCAGCTTGCTGTCGGCTATTGCGTCGATGTCATAGGCCAGCGCAAGGGTGACGACGTCGGCCTCGAGCCCGTCGATCACGGCGCGAGCCTGCTTTCCGGAGCCGCCGTGCGACTGGTTGATGGTGACCGTCTGGCCGGTTTTCTGTTTCCAGTAGCTGCTGAACGAGGCATTTTCGCTCTGGTAGAGCTCCCTGGTCGGATCGTAGGAGACGTTCAGCAGCGTGACGTTGGCCGGTGCTGCTGCATGGGCGGCTGTACCCAGGAGGCCGGAGAAGAGCACGAGTCCGGCAGTGATGCTGGCGGTTTTCGTTCGGAGGTGTTTCATGATATGATGATTTCTTACGGTTGAAAATGGATGTTCGTATAAAAAAAAAGCCGGCTCACTGATTGTCGCAGGAACCGGCGGGTGCGAGGGCTGCATCGAGCCTCATATGCACATGCCGGATACTATGGTTTCGTCGGTGCAGGCCCGACAGCTTGCTGACTGGCAAAAGCGGAAGAGCTTCTCTTTAATGGTGTTCATCATCATGGCTTTGTCTGGTTGAACGTTTGTAAAAAAAGCTTCTTGAGGGAATATGCCGTTGTCCATACCATGGAAATACCACAAACATGGTATGAGGCGGCGCAAAGTGGTCCCTGTTCAGCTGATGAACAGGGTGGGGTGCCGTATTGCCATGCAGGCGATGATCTCCTCCTCGGAGGTGAGCGAACGGCACTCTCCTGATCCCGGGAGCAACAGGGCCAGCAGGCGAGCCAGCATGAACCGGAACGATTGCGGCTTCGCCTCATCCTGCAGCGGCAGGGTTGTTGTCGTCGTCTCGTTGTGTTCAGCGCTCATTGCCTTTCTCCTGTCTGGTGCTTCTCTGTGCCGGGTTGATGGGACCTCTGTTTATCTGTTCCGAAACCCTGTTGCTGCATTTTCCCGAATTGCAATCGGGCTTCTCACGATAATAAATAGAGGTGCCCTTGAGTTGTTCAGATCGATGCCGGTTCGTTCTCGAACTGGTAGAGCAGTGTCGAGAGGTAGCGCTCACCGGTGTCGGGCAGGATCACCACGATGCGCTTGCCTTCATTCTCCTTGCGCAGCGCCAGCTGCAGGGCCGCCCATACGGCCGCTCCCGACGAAATGCCCACGATCAGACCCTCGGTGCGAGCCAGGTTCTGGCCCGTGCGGAACGCGTTTTCGTTGCTGACGGTGATGATCTCGTCGATGACGCCCGTGTTCAGGATGTCGGGAATGAATCCCGCTCCGATGCCCTGGATCTTGTGCG
>Ga0326729_1000011_pt1 | contig 107610 bp, 93 predicted proteins | sample MHFSIPfraction_2_FD_207744 | JGI IMG/M metagenome (GOLD analysis project Ga0326729, IMG submission 207744) | Lab enriched peat soil microbial communities from Michigan Hollow, Ithaca, NY, United States - MHF6AY SIP fraction | ecosystem: Environmental > Terrestrial > Soil > Wetlands > Peat...
GGGCATCCTCCAGGGTATCGAACGCTCCCGGCCAGCTCACGTGGTACTTCATCGTTTTGAAGAGCGATTCGATGTACGGGTTGTCGTTGCTGGTTCGCGGGCGGCTGTGCGACACGTCAACTTTAAGCTCTTGAAGCAGCGCCATAAGACTCACGCTTTTCATGGGATGGCCGTTATCGGAATGCACGTATCTGACCGTTGTCCGCCGCCCTTTCAGCATCCGCTCAAACAACGCCCGGCTGTGCCGCTCACTCTCCTCCTCGTGCACTGCCCAGCCGACAATAGCCTTGTCGAAAATATCCTTGACAACGTAGGCGTAATAAAAAAGTCCCTTGATCGTCCGGGCCATGTAGGTAATGTCCCACGAATAGACTTGATCCGAGCCTGTTGCACGCCGCTCCGGCGGCTTTGAATGCCGGTGACGAACGCGCAGTTCACTTCGATGATGCACTTGTCCTTTCGCTCTCAATACCCGGTAAAAGGTGCTCTCAGAGGCCAGATACCGCCCTTCGCTCAACAGCTGAGCCACAATCTCATAGGGCGTTAAGTCACGAAATCTTGGTTCGTTACAGACGCTGACGATCTCTTCTCTGGTTTGCATGGGTACTTTTCGGTTCACGCTTTTGTTTGCCTTTTTCCGTCGGTCTCTGAGTCCTGCGCGCTTCCAGCGTTGCAGGGTTCGCACCGAAATGCCGACCAGATCACACGCCGCGATAGAACGGGCGCCCTGTTCATGGGCTTCTTCTATCCACACGACGAGTTCCTTCTTATGGGCTTCAAGGATCAGTCTTCCTCGTTGTCCGTCGAAAGTGTGTTGAGTTTTTTTTTAAGCACTAACAGTGCCGCCGCCTCGGCCAAGGCCTTTTCCTTGCGCAGAAGCTCTTTTTCGAGTTCCTTGACTTGGTTTTTCAGTGCTCTGTTTTCCTTGAGTTGCCGGTCTTTTTTTGGCGTCAATCATTTCGCGTAACTCTTGGTCCCAAATGGTTAGATGTTCTGAATGCAGACCCCGTTCCCTGAGAAATTCACCGAGTTGTTCATCATTGATTCCGGCGGCTTCAATCACCAGTTGATACTTCTCTTTCGGTGTCAGGGAGCGTGGAGTGCTGTCCTTCTTTTCGTTTGGTAAGATACCGGATTTGCTTTGTTTAAGCCAATTCCTGATGGTTTGCTCATTGACTCCCGTTTCCTGGCTGACTTTGGCTATGCTCCGGCTTTCCGGTGGGAGCACTTTTTTCAGGACACCGTGTCTCACGGCATGTGAATAACCCATAATTCGCCTCCTCTACTTGAGGCGACATCTATGTTAACACTTAGGGAGTTGGTGACATTATTATCCAACAGGCTAATCCATTATAGAATGAAAAAATCCTATAACCCAATGACCCTCAAAAAGTTGCCTGCTATATGACAGAGAATAACAGGATGATCAAAAGCAAACATGAATAGGTAAGCAAAATGTATAAAAAACAAGGTTTGTATTCATTGTTCTTGCATTTTTTCCAGGAAAGAATAACCCCAGCAACCGTCGGCACAGGATATGCAAGAAGAGCGTAATGCAGGGTCCATACCAGCCAGCTTTTTTCAGAACCGGGAGGATCGAAAATAAAATATGAAATCATGGCAAGGAACGGCCACAAAACCACGCCGAGCAGAGGCGGTATATTGATGATCCAGAACCGGAGCATGGCTATTTTAATACCTCCAAATACATATTTCAGTTCGAAACAAGCTCAGCACCATCTTAAAGGCATCACCTTCTCACGATCGCGACATAAAATCTACATGTTGACCGACATCACTTCCAGAGCCGTCTTGCACCATTTAAACCCATACCGGATATATTATTGCCAGTATATCACAACGCTAATCTCCAGCTACGTCGTTTTATTCAGCAATATTGAATCTACTCTGTTCAAATACATTTTTATAGATAATACCTTTTTTACTGTTTTTGTTCAGATTGTTCGATATTTTTCGTAACAGAACAAAAAAACCCTCCACTAGATCAGTTTTTAGACGGTTTCTTCGTTGTGAAGGACGATTTCACCGGTGACGAGATAGAGCGCCTCGCTGGTGCTCCACTCGGCCTATTGCCGGTCAGCGCTGGTGTAGCTGTTGAAAAAATCCTTTTGATCCTGAGTCTTGCAACGAGGGGCAGGAGTTACTGGGCTGTGCTTTCAGGAAGATAGCGGGTTTTTTCGGTAGCGCAAAGGGGGGAATAGCGTTTGCCTGCGCATTTGTGCGGTGTGGACGCAGTGGACTTTGTGGACGATGTGGACAAAACGGGTGGCGTTTCGGGGCATTCCCAAATCATCATTCATCATTTCTCCCCGACCTTTTTATATTCCGGCACCTTTGAACACACTGAACACTTTCGACACGCGCATGAAACTCATCGTCGGCCTTGGCAATCCGGAACTTCGACACGCTGCAACAAGGCACAATATCGGCTTCGACGTTATCGACCGGCTCGCCGGAAGCTCGTCATTCGCGTCGGGCAAGGGCAATTACCGCTACGCGAAAATCAATGCGCCGGGCGGGCCGCTGATTCTCGTCAAGCCGATGACCTATATGAATCTGTCGGGCCACGCCGTCGTGGCGGCGATGAATTTCTGGAAAATCGGGCGCGAGGAGCTGCTGGTGATCTGCGACGATGTCAACATTCCTCTGGGGACGATCAGGATGCGGGCGAAGGGTTCGGCGGGCGGGCAGAACGGGCTGAAGCACATCATCCAGAGCCTCGGCAGCGAGGAGTTTGCACGGCTGCGCGTCGGGGTTGGCGTCGAGCCTCCGCCGGTGTCGCTCTCGTCGTTCGTGCTGTCGAAATTCACCGAGGCGGAGAGAAAAAGTATCGAAAAGGTGATCCCGGTTTGCGCCGACGCGGTGCTCGACTTTGCCTCGCTCGGCATCGAACACGCGATGACCCGGTTTAACGGAGCGGTCGGCTAAACAGCGGCGAGTTGCGGCATGACGTCAATGCTTTCCGGCAGACTCCTGGCGGAGATGTCCTTAAGAAAGTCGATAGCGCGGGAGTTGAATTCGTGAGGCTGATCGATGTTGCAGACGTGGCCTGAATTGCCGATGACCTGGAGGTAGGAGTTGGTGTGGCGGTTAACGATAAACTCGACCGCAGGCAGGAACATGTAATCCTCTGCGCCCATGAGGTAGAGCGTGGGAATGCCGGTGTCCTTCTCTTCGAAATATTTAAGTAACGGATTCAGCTCGTAAGTCAGCTTGAACCAGCGCATGAACTCTTTCTGCGCTACCTTCTTGGCTTCGTTCACGAACATGATGCGAGACTTGCGGTGGCGGGCCTTCGGCATGATGATCCAGGCGAAAAAGCTGTAGAGCCACATGTAGGGCACCATGCTCTTGAAGAAATTGCCGATAGCTACCAACAGCTTTGCCCGAACGTTGAGGCGAATGATCGCCCCGCCCATGACCATCGACGCCACCCGCTCCGGGGCCAGTTCGCCGAGATTCCTGATGATGATGGTGCCGAGAGAGATGCCGATGAAGTGCGCTTGCCGGATTTGCAGGGCGTCGAGCACCTCGATGATGTCACGAGTGATCACCTCGAAGTTGTAATGGCGCACCTCTTTCGAGGTCGTGATATGCTTGGAGCGGCCATGTCCACGGAGGTCGACCAGGAGGACATTGAAGTGCTTGACAAACTCCTTGATCTGCAAAAACCAGATCGACGAGCTGCCCCCGGCGCCATGCACGAACACGACCCACGGGGCATCTTCGGCAGTCACATGTGTTTTGTAGTGTAGCATGGCAAGGTTATGGATAAGGAACAGTGATGGTACTACCGAAAAAAGATCGAAGAGGCTAAAAGCCGTCCAGAATATACAACAAATAAAGAGAACTAATCCACTCCGATCTTAAAACTTCATCCATTTGCGCGATAGGCCCTCACGCATTCGAAAAGCGCCACCCCCGCCGCCACGGCGACGTTCAGCGAATGCTTCACGCCATACTGCGGAATCTCGATGACGCCATCACAATGGGCAAGAAGCGCGTCAGCGATCCCCTCGACCTCGTTGCCGACAATCAGCGCCAGCGGAAAGTCAGCCGCCGATAGCGAGGTGTAGACGCGACTGTTCTCGGCGATTTCAAGTCCGAACACCTTCCGGCCCTCGCTTTTCAGCATCGCAATCGCCTCGACCGGTTCGGCGAAATGACGCCACGGAACCGTCTCCTGCGCTCCAAGCGCCGTCTTGTCGATCTCCTTGCGGGGCGGCGTGGCCGTGTAGCCGGTGATGACGATCTCCTCGATGCCCGCCGCGTCGGCGGTACGAAACATCGCGCCGACGTTCCACATGCTGCGGATGTTGTGCAAGACGAGCGTCACCGGATGGCGCACCGAAGCGGCGTAAGCGTCTGGCGCGAGCCGCCGCATCTCGTCGCCCGCCAACTGCCTGAACACCACCATATCAGAGCGTTTTCAGCAGCTCCAGCAGGCGGTCGTTCTCTTCGCGTAGGCCGACGTTGAAGCGGAGGCAGTTCTCCATGAGCGGATAGCCCGAGACGTTGCGCACCAGCACCCCGGCCTCTTTCAGCTTTTTGAACACTTCGGAAGCGTTGTACACGCGGATGATCAGGAAGTTGGTGTCGCTCTCGAACAGCTCGATGCCGGGAATTCCGGCAAGCTCCGTTTCGATGCGCTGCCGCTCGTCGAGGATATACTTTACGGCATTGGTAACAATCGAGTAGTTTTCCAGCACCGCCATGAGCGTGATCTCCGCAAGTCGGCTCGATGCGAAGGGAATCTTCGGCTTGGAGATTTCAGCCATAAGCGCGGGACTGGCAATCGCGAAGCCGATGCGCATTCCGGCCAGAGCCAGCGCCTTGGACATGGTGCGCAAGACAATCACGTTCGGGTAGCGGTCGATCAGATCGAGCGCCGACTGCTCCCGCGAAAACTCGACATAGGCCTCGTCAACCAGCACGATGGCGTCCGCCGCCTCGACGATGCGCTCGATCTCGCTGTCCGACAGCGACTTGCTGGTCGGATTGTTCGGCGTGGAGAGCACGATGAAATCGACCTTTTCTCTCTCGGCGGCTTCGATGATCGCATCGACGTCAAACGAAAGATCGCGATGCATCGGCACTTCGACCACCTCAGCCTGCTGAAGACGGGCAAGCTTGTCGTAGAGCGAGAACGACGGCTCGGGAATGAGCACCTTGCGGCCAGCGCCGAGACACGCCATGAAAATGGTGTAGAGCATCTCGTTCGAGCCGTTGCTCATGATCACCGACTCCGGCTGCACGCCGAGAAACGAGGCATAGGCCGCCATGCCGCGGTAGGGAAGAATGTCGGGGTAGCGGTTCCAAGGCTCCTGGCGGAAGCGGTCGAGAATCTCATCCTTCAGCCATCCCGGCAAGTCGAACGGATTTTCGTTCTGGTTCAGCTTGACCTCGGCCTCCTGGCCGCCCTCGACTTTATAGGTCTCGATATGCTCCAGGGCAGGATTGAGCAAGGCCCTGAACTCTCTTTTCATGATGCCTGATTTAACGGTTATCGACGTCGAAATGTTGTGCGCCAGTATACCATCGGGCGCAACACCATCCAAGAAACGATTTTTTGCATTTTTCGTAAAAAAAAACTGGACAGGGAATTTTTTTTCACTACATTAAAACAGGACAAAAATTATCCGCTTTATTCAAAACAGAAGGAGTTATCATGATAGAGATCAAAAAAACCACGGTGGACCTGATCGATGACATATACAGCCTGGCCTACTGGATGACGGGAAACGAAAAAGCATCGAGCGAACTGGTCAGCACCACCTGCCTGAACGCAAATATGAAAGCGCCGGAAACCGAAGTGCTCAAGACCTTCCGTGAATGTTACCTCGATGCGTACGGTCAGAACGCAGACCTCGACATCCACGAAACCGCCTGCAATAACGGCGTGTTTGAGTCCTTGAAGCAGTGGACAGCCGATATCAAGCTCTCGGTGCTCCTGTCCGAGTTGACCGGACTCAGGCATTCGCAGATTTCCGATATCATTGGCAAGCCAGTCGAAACGATCAGGCTCTGGCTCTTCTGGGGAAGAAAGTTCTTCGCGCACGATCATCTGCTGAGAGCTTCCGCCTGAAACTTCTACTCATACTTCTCGGTAAAGGGCCAGTCTTGGAGGAGGCTGGCCTTTTGCTTTTCCAGCGAGGGGGACGTATATTTTCCTGCCTGTAAACCATTTGACTTTTTTGCATGATCATCATCACCGGCGGCGCCGGGTTCATCGGAAGCGCCATGCTCTGGGAACTCAACCGCAACGGCACTGAAGAGGTGCTGATCGTCGATGACCTCGGCAGGGCATCCGAAGGAAAGTGGCTCAACCTCCGGGGCCTCCGCTACGCCGACTTCATCCATAAAGACGACCTCCCTGCCCTGCTCGAACATGACCGGCTTCCAAAGATCGAGGCCGTCATCCACATGGGGGCGATCAGCTCGACGACCGAGCAGGACGCCAACCTCCTTCTGCGCAACAACTACGAATACTCGAAGATGCTCGCTTCGTGGTGCGCGAAAAAAGAGGCGCGTTTTATTTACGCCTCCAGCGCGGCCACTTTTGGCGACGGCTCCGAGGGGTACAGCGATGGCGTCGAGGCGCTCGACCGTCTCAGGCCGCTGAACATGTACGGCTACTCGAAGCACCTGTTTGACTGCTGGGCGCTCCGAAACGGCATCCTCGACAAAGCGGCGGGCCTCAAATTTTTCAACGTCTACGGGCCGAACGAGTACCACAAGGAGGATATGACCAGCGTTATCTTCAAGGCGTTCAACCAGATTGGCGAGAACGGCTCGGTGCGGCTGTTCAAGTCGCATCGCCCGGATTACGCGGATGGCGAGCAGATGCGCGACTTCGTCTATGTGAAGGATTGCACGAAAATTATGCAGTGGCTGCTCGAAACGCCCTCGGCCACGGGCCTCTTCAACATCGGCACCGCCGAGGCGCGAAGCTTCAGGGATCTGGTTAAGGCCACCTTCGCGGCGATGGAGCGCCCCGTCAGCATCGAGTTTATCGACATGCCCGAAACGATTCGGGACAAATACCAGTATTATACGTGTGCGGACTCTGCCCATCTCAGGCAGGCTGGCTATTCAGGCCAGATGACGCCGCTCGAAGAGGGAGTACGCGACTACGTGCGGAACTACCTCAGCAAAGCCGCCCCGCATCTGGATACGTCAGCACTTGGACAGTAATATTCAAACCAGGAAAACACCTTTGACTGAAAAAACGATCGAATTCGAAGGGATCGAACCCGTCATCATTTTCGGGCCTTACGACAGCTATCTGAAAAAAGTTCGCGAAGCCTTCCCCGACATTCGAATCAACGCCCGCGGCGCAAAAATCACGATCGGCGGCGACGAACCCGATCTGACCGCCATCGAAAAGATTTTCAGGGAGATGATCTTTCTGGCCGACCAGCACGGCGAAGTGCTTGAAAACGACGTCAACGCCCTCGTCAGCCTCGCCCTCTCCCCTGTCTCACGACCCGCGATCACGCAAGCTGGTGACAAAGACGTGATCGTCGAAACGAAGGATTACGTCGTCAAGGCCAAAACCGACGGCCAGCGCCGGATGGTGGCCGAAGCGCGAACGAACGACATCGTCTTCGCCATCGGCCCGGCGGGCACCGGCAAGACCTACACGGCGGTCGCCATCGCGGTGGCCGCCTGGAAAGCGAAGACGATCAAGCGTATCGTGCTAGCCCGACCGGCAGTCGAGGCAGGCGAAAGCCTCGGCTTCCTGCCTGGCGACCTGGCCCAGAAGATAGACCCCTACCTGCGCCCGCTCTACGACGCGCTTCAGGACATGCTCACCGCCGAAAAGCTCAAGTTCCTCACCGAACGCCGGGTCATCGAAATCGTGCCGCTTGCCTACATGCGCGGGCGCACGCTGAACAACTCCTTCATCATCCTCGACGAAGCCCAGAACGCTTCGAGCAAGCAGATGATGATGTGCCTGACCAGGCTCGGTGTCAATTCGAAAGCGATCATCACTGGCGACGTCACACAGGTCGATCTGCCGAAGGAGATGGAGTCGGGACTGATGAACGCTCAGAAAATACTCAAGGGGATCAAGGGAATCAGCTTTGTCTCTCTCGACAAGTCCGATGTGGTGCGTCACCGTCTCGTGAAGGACATCATCGATGCCTACGAGGTTCATGAAGAAGGGCAGCGCCGAGGGGCTTCGAAGAAAGAGGAACTTTGATCAACGCCCTCCGGTTGGTTGATATTCAGAGCCGCGCCTCCAGGTAAATTGATTGTCAAAGAGGTGTACAAGATGAGGTGGTATACTCTGATTCGTTAGGGAAAGCCCTTTTCATTCACATTAAACCAGAGAAACCATGGCACATCGTATCACTGAAGAGTGCACCTACTGCGGCGCTTGCGAACCCGAATGCCCGGTCAGCGCCATCACCCCCGGCGACAGCCTCTATGTCATCGATGAGGCGACTTGCGTGGACTGCGTCGGCTACCATGAAGAGGCTGCCTGTGTGGCTGTATGCCCGGTCGATTGCATCTTCAAGGTGTAACCTCATCACCCATCCAAGCCCGCCGAACTCAGAACTAACCTCACAGAGCGGCGGGCCTGACCCGTAATAACTCTCTTCCCGTCCTTTTCGCTTCAAATATTTCCGCGCTTCTTGTTTTTCAGGCATGAAAAAAGCTTATATTGGTTTGATTGATTGAAATTGTTCTTTTTTCTTTTCCTTAACTATCAAAGTACGTCATCAATATGGCACTTTATATCACTGAAGAATGCACCTACTGCGGTGCTTGCGAGCCTGATTGCCCGACCAACGCCATCTCCGCTGGTAGCGAGATCTATGTGATCGACGCATCCCTTTGCAACGAATGCGCTGACGTAGCTGGTGGCGCAGCATGCGTAAACGTCTGCCCGGCAGAGTGCATCGTTCAGGGCTGATTCAACCTGCTCCGGTTTGTCAGATAAAAAAAGAGGCCCTTCCAGTCGGCCTCTTTTTTTTATAGTGAAACCTGCTGCTGAGTTAAGAGGATAAGTCTTTGCGGGACTTCCGCATATAGAACTTATCGGTCGTATAAGTAAGTTCTATACGACCTGTTGGGCTTATGAACTACCTCTCGTAATCAACCAGACGCCTTTCGCTTGTCGCTTCGCCGATGAAGGGCTTGAGCGCTTCGTGGTCGGGATGGCGCTGGTAGGTTTCAAGTGCGGCTTTGTCTGCAAATTCCGAATAGAGAACAACTTCAGCCGAGGCATCGGTTCGGCTGAAATCGAGACCGACCTCGACTGAAAGAAGTCCGGGAATCCTGCCGCTTAGCGCTTCGAGCTTTTCCTTGATCAGACGGGCATTCACATCCGCGTTGTTGCCGTGAGCTTCTTCTTTGAGACGCCACATCACGATATGTTTGACCATGAAACGGTTGTTGACTGAGGGTTGAAATAAACTGAAGATGGAATCTGGATCAGCTTGCAGAGCGTGGAGCTTTACCGATGATACGAAACGCTTCAACCTCGCCGCCGGGAACCAGATCGAACGCCTGCATGAAGGTTTCGGGAACGCGCCGAGGGCGTCCTGACTCAGGATCGACGCACACCCAGAGCGTTTCGGCTCTGACGAGAACCCGGCTCTCGCCTGATTTGGTCAGAAGATAGCGGCGCACTGACTGACAATCCTTGACCCAATCGATCCAGGTGTGCAGATCGAGGCGCTGACCGGCAAACGCGGGCATGAGATAGTCGATGGCGTGGCGGCGCACGACCCAGATAGCGCGGTTTTGACGGTACTGGTCGAGCGTCCACCCTTCGGAGGCGGTATGCGCGGTGGCGACATCTTGCATCCACCGCACGTACTCGATATTGCTGACATGCCCGTAACCATCGATGGACGACTCAGGCACTTCAAAAGTATGCGTGTAAACGCCTCTCAACAGCCGCTCCCGTCAGCCATTTGGAGAGCGATTTGGCTTTCTGGACATGGAAAGCGCCTCTTTTTTTCCGTTACGCCTCTTATCGCTTTTCACTTCAGCTGTCGAACGCTTGAGGCTCCCCTTCCGGGCAATTTTGATCACCTGACGCTGCTTGCTGCCCGACTTGATCGCCAGCTTGCGAGAGTCACGATTTTTCGCGGATTTAAGCGCGGCTCTGTTCTTCAGGTTGCGCTCTCTGGCCTTGGCGAGCTGTTGCTTGCGGTTGTCGCCTTTCTTTCCGGATTTGTACACGACGGTTTCGATATGGCTGGCCGTGCCGTGTACTCTGATCGTTTTCAACCCCTGCCCTCGAGCGTTGATGGAAGATTTCGCCATTGAACGGTTACGCTTTCCACCCTTGTGGATTACGCCAACCGATGCTGTCGCGCTCTCTCTGACTGACTTGCGCTTGAGACTTTCCTGCGATCTCGAACGAACGGCAAGCACTCTCGAAGCGGGTACGACCGACGCCGCGGCAACGGTATCCCTGCGCGGAGAAGCTGGAGCGACGACCGCCACCTGAAGCTCTTCCGGGCCGCCGCCAAATCCCTGATCGAACATTGAGGCAGCCAGCGACCAGCGGTCTGTTCGTGCGCCGAGCATGATGATGAGCATATCCTTGCCATCCTTCAGCGCCCGTGCGATCAGACAAGGCCCGGCGGTGGCCGTATAACCGGTCTTGATTCCAACCGTATACGGGTAGCGATCCATGAGCTTGTTGTGGGTTCTGAGGCTGTAGCCCTTGCCGGCGGAAAGCTCGCTGAAGACCGCCCGGTCGAGCCTGGCGATGGCATTGAATTCGGGATACCTGATGGCTCGTTCCGTCAGAATCATCATATCCCTCGCCGTCGTGCGGTTCCCGGCATAGAGGCCGCGATCATAACCGGCCGGATTGGTGAACTGTGTATGATACATGCCGATGGCGCGGGCGCGGGCATTCATGTTCGCCACGAAGGCATCGACGCTGCCGCCGAGATGAATGGCGATGGCGAAAGCGGCATCGTTGCTCGAATTGACCATCGCCGCCTTGACCAGGTCACGCAACCGCACCATCTCGCCCGGTTCGAATCCGGCCCGGGTCGGCTCGACCTGCGTCGCTTCGAGAGGAATCGACACCACTTCATTCATGCGACCACTCTCGATAGCCATCATACAGGTCATGATCTTGGTCAGACTTGCGGGTGAAAGCGGCCTGTCGATCTCCTTCGCTTTCAGCAGTACGGAACTGCCGGTCTCCTTGACGATATAGGAGGCGATAGCATCCTCCCCGTGCAGCGGCATCGCTGCTCTGGCCGAAGGCAAGAGTGGAAACAACGAGAGAACAACAAAGGCGAGCAGCGCGTAAAGCGCTTTGCCGCTGGCGGAACGGCGCAAAGTACCACCTGCGTCTCGTTTCGAAGGGCCAAAGGAATCCTGAATCTGTGCTGACATGGCTGAACGTTCTTCTGTTGGTGATCACTCCGGCCATCGGGGGCCGGGACTATACATACGGTACTAAACCATTATAATACAAAGAGCAGACGACAATGCACGAGAAAAAACAATTGAAAAAAACCCGGAAACGAAATCTCAGTGAAATCGCCAGCGTGTTTCATGCCCCTTCAACACCTGTCAAGTCAGAAACCCTGGCGTTAGACGGTATGCCTTGCATTGGTCAGCTTATCGAAAGCTTCGACGGGAAAAGCCCGCAATCGAACCGATGGCGTTGAATTCCGAAAAAGGTGTGCCATCGCTGACAAGGTCGAATACGTTCGTGTCAATCTCTATTGAACGATTCGATATGATATAATAAAAGACATCTTTAAAAAGAAAAGAACAGAATCAGGGTATAAAAAAAATCTTTATCATGATTTTTCCATGAAAAATCCTGAGTTCACGCAACTATTACTCACAACTCGATACTACTATGAAATCGGGGAGTGGACAAGCAATGGTTCACGATCCCGATTGGTCAACCCGGACTCAGGTCGCAGAACACGGTTCAGCACCATTTGGCGTTATGCAGCCGCCTTCGACGTAGCAGATTGCTGTTCCGTGAATCAGGAAAATCGGGCTTGAATATTCCGCAGACGGTCGCCTGAGGCGCAAAAACAGCGAGAAAAAAGAGGCGCATCTGATCGAGATCGATTTCACGATTTCGGCTTCGTTTCATCGGCATGTATCCGTTTGAAAACGCGATACTGCATCAGGAGCAGTCCGGCTATAGCCAGGCTGACCACGATATAAAGAACGACGCGGTAGCGCTCGGAAAAAGGGAGCCTTGCCTTGTCCCCGGCAAACGACGGATTTTCGCGCACTGCGCCAAGCGTCGCGACCGGCAGCTTGTCCACCGTTTCGCTCGTCACGGCTCCCGCCAGATCGTACTGCGGATTTTTGGCGGCAGGATTCCCCCAGAAAAGATACAGTTTGCGGCCCGGATAATTTTTGAACGCCAGTATCCTGCGGTACCCCTCTCCGGCAACGGCGCTGACGGACAGCGGCGGACTGTCGTGATTGCGGAAAACAAGCCGAAACTCCCTGGCGGAAATGTCAGGCACCGCTATCGATAGTTGCGACGAATGCAGACCCGGTGAGTCGAAACTATAGATGACCCCGCCAGCGACAGGCTCCCATGCGCCGTTTTTGTTCCTGGCTTCGACCGTGACCGAACGCTGGAAATTGCTCTCTTTCGTGGCGATCATCAAGCGATCTATCGGAAACACCTTCTCCATACGGACAATGACGCTACTTTCCTTTTTCGCATCATCGTTCTCCGGACTTCCGACCGTTGCCGGAATCGAGTAGGTCACTCCGGCGTCGTTCCTTTGCCGGAACAATCTCACTTCAGATATTTTCAGCGGACTCTTGCCGCCATTGATAATTCTGATGGCCAGATGCGGAAAGGTGGATTCGGGTATTGAGAGACGATCATTCTTTATTTTTTCGCCGTTTTCCAGCTCGAAAATAACCCCGTCAGCGCGGATACTCTGCCATGCTTTGCCATCCCGGCTTCCGAGCACCTCCACCTGGCGAATGTAGCCAGTGTCGGGCGTGATGATCCGCAAGGCGTTCACGCTCAAATCGTTCGCCTCAACGATAAACTCTGCCCGGGTATCGCCATGAGCATCCGTTGACAGATTTCTTATCCGGCCCGCAACAGCCTCCTCGCCGGTATCTGGACGCTTCGAGACCATCTGCCAGGGAAGCTCCTCTTTTCGGTCAGTCACCACGCGAAAATCGGCGAATGGCGTTGCGGTCGTCAGCTCCCCAAGCTGGTAAATGTCGAGTGGAAGCACCGCGAGCGAGCTATTGCTTCCCGCTGGCGGCAATTCAATCTCCGCGTACTTTTCCCACAAACCCTCGTCGAATGGCGCGCATAGTCCATTGGCGGCATCGAGAAACAAAATCAGGCAAAGCACTGCCTGAAGGAGATATTTCTTCATGGTTGATCTTCTCCGAAAATGATATGCCTGAAACGGTTGTAGCCATAGGAAACGGCCAGCAGCAGCAGGCCGAGCACGATGAACGAGATAATGCGATAGAGCGGTTCGAGGAATGAAAGATCCATAAAAAAGACCTTCAGCACCGCGCCGCCAAGAATGACGATACCAAGAATACGCGCCCGGCGAATTCGTTTGGCGATACCCACGCCGGTCAGAAACGAAGCATAGAGCGCCCAGAGTACCGAAAGCGACATCTGCCAGGCATAGACCGACGATACGTTGCCCACGCCATCGATATTGAAAAAATCATGAACTTCGAGCGAAAGCAATATCAGCGACAACGCCTGGGTGATGAAAAAGATGATGGCGTTGACGCTTCTTTCGTTGACGCTGAGCATGTTTTTATATCGCGAACCGGCGTAGAGCAACACATAAAACGAGGCTACCGATACAGCGCAACCAGGGAAGCGTCTGTTGAAAATGGGCACGAACCGTTCGAATGGATCGAGAGACAGGAGCGCGTCATATGAAAAGCGCATAAGCGCAAAGATACCAAGCAGATAGACGCCCCAGCGAAAATCCGGCAGATCGAGCTTGCAGGCCCACCAGCCGAGAATGGCCATCTCGATCGAAATCGCCGGCAATACCCATCCCCGCTCGAACGAGATGAAGGTGGCGATAACCGTCATGACAACCGAGAGCGCTGCATACGACACGACGCTCATGCGAGCCGACGCCGGGCCGCGACTGACAAATGCGGCAAGCGCGATCTCGATAGCGGCAAGCAGCAGCGCGAAGAACCTGACCGGCCAGCCATCGGCAGACTCCTGCTGGGCAAGAAAAGCGAGGAACAAAAACAGGCCGGAGCCAAAGATCACCAGATGATCGGCTGTCGAGGACGATGCTTGTCGAACGCGGAAAAACAGCAGATAGAGATTGTAGAGGGCAAAATAGACGGTCACCGCGACGAAGGCTATCGTCTGCTGATCGGCGCTGTAAAAAGCCTGATGCCAACTGCTGTAGAGCAGCGCGGTGCTGAAGAGCGACACGGCGGCAAGCGACGGCCACTGGCGAAAACGCAGCAGAAGCAGCGTACCCGCGTCGAGCAGGAGGATGTAGCTGAACAACATCAGCGCCTGGTTCTCGCCGGTCGAGAGCACCAGCGGCGTCAGCAAGCCGCCCAGGAGCGCGACCAGCGCCAGCGAATATGCGGAGTATCGATGCGAGAGCATCATGCCGGTCGTCGTTACCGCCACCATGCCGACTGCCGCTAGCAGAGCGGGAATCAGATGAAACAGCGCAAATGCCGCGTAGAACGAGAGATAGAGCACGGCCAGACCGCCGCCGCTGAGAATCTGAGCATACCGTCCTAGGTTTTTCTTCTGTTGCAGGTATTCGCCGGTTCCGAGAAACGCGATGCCGCCAACGATACCGAGCATCACCCGGCCAGCCTCGCCAATCAGGTTGTTGTCGAAGGAGTATTTGAGGAAAAAACTCACGCCGAGAATGACGGCGACAATGCCGATACCGCCGATCCAGCGGGTGCCGATGATATTTTCGAGGGTGGCAGAGGAGGAGAGTTTAGCTCTTTTCCGGCGCGGAGGTTCGGATGCCGCCACCGCTTTGGCCGGAGCGATGTTTTCTTTCGGCGTTGAAACCGCAAGCGCACCGACACCTTGCTGGCTCTTCAGCCGCAGAACCTCGCTTTCAAGTTCCTGCACGCGGGTGATGAGCATGTCGATACACTGGTCCCGCTCCTGATCGTTTCGCTTTCCCATGATTTCATCAAATTCTTGTGATTGATGAATAGATGACCCAGCCCGCACGAACAAACGGGAACCGAATAATCCCGGCAGTACGCATATCGCTATAAATACAAATATTACGTTTGATTTTCAAGAGAAGAGGTATAGAAACGGGTCTCCGTCGTATCAGGATTTGCGTCTTTAGTCGCCGCCTGATGCAATACCGCAAGCATCCAGCACACGCCAAGTATCAGCTTTTTCGTGAGTTATAGATTTGCCCGCCGGTTCGTGCATAAAGTTGCAACACTTCGCGAGCCGCGTCGCGCTCGACGCCGGTGGTGAGGCGAATGCCTCTCGATTCGAGTTCCTGTACCCAGTTCACCGGTTTTGACCCTTCATCGAATCCAATCGCCCGCGCATCCCCGGAGCATGCTCCGGTCACGAGATGCCGAACGCCCGACCAGAGAATCGCCCCGAAACACATCGCGCACGGCTCTGCGCTGGTCACCAGCTCATGAGACGACATATCGGGACCTCCAAGATCGTACGCGCATAACTTCATTTGCGCAAGCGCGATAGCCACCATCTCGGCATGCAGGATCGATGATTTTTGAGTGAAAACCAGATTGACGCCAAGCGAAACCAGCTCGCCCGTCCCGCATTCAAACACCCCCGCCGCAAACGGCCCGCCCGTACATTCCTCGACATTTCTCCGCGCCGCCCCGATGACAAACATCATGCGCTCATCAAGCGAGGACGACGGCTGGTATGTGCTGGCATAGCTTTCCAGCCATGATGGCAATGAAAAGTGTATGTGTTGTGGTTGGTGGAACATGTAATTTAATTGATGTTTACTCTGAGATGTGCTTGAAGTTATCACTCATTATTGCAAAGAATGATGAGAACCTTACAACGATCTCAATAACAATATTCTATTCAATCAACTTTCATTGAATATTGATTTTAATCTACCCATAAATTCATATACATCTTCATGAATCTCATCTGCCATCATATTAATCGCGATTTCTTCACGTGGCACCTGTATTGGCGGATCATTTTTTCTTAAAAGATGAAAAAGTGAATTATCTTTTTCAAATAAAAGCTTCTTGCCATCAACAACAGAAAATACATTAGCAGATACATTTTTCCAGCTTTGCTTCTTTGGTAAAACAAGATTCTGAGATTCAAAAAAGTCATCTATAATACTTGATACTGACCTCGAGAACAAGTCACCCTCAGACAAACCAATCTTATCTAAGGCAACTCGTTTCCATACATCAGGAACAAACAGATAATTCTCAATATTTTTTCTTTTCCACTCATAAAGAACCGGATTGTCTTTAGATGGGTGATAACCATCGTTTTCATCATAATCAAGCAAAATCATCCTCTTGAGTTCAGGAACAATCTGCTTTAATGCCTGAAAATGTTCATCTGCCAATTCTTTCATCTTTTGCTTGTTTCCACCACTCATAGCCTTGAAGCACACCTTATCTATAATCTCATCACCGCCACAAACTGTGAACCAAGCTCTGATAATTCTCTCGTCGCTTTCGCCTTCAACATACATAATGTAAGGATAGGCCATAGTTCTCATAATCTCCTCATTTGAAACCTCAGCCATTGCCCTTATCACTTCCGGAACAGACTGTATTCTTCTAGGTTTTTGACCCATAAGAGAAACAATCTGGCTCGCATCGACACCTTTGGCAAATTCCTCCGCATGAGTTGCAATAAGAAACTGGATATTTTTTTGTTGAGACTTCAGCTTGAAATAGTCCAATATCTCCCGCTGCAAATTGACGTGAAGATGAGCATCCGGCTCATCAAGAATAATCACTGTTGGATTATACCCATATAAAAAAGCCAGCAATGTCAATGTCTGGTGAAAACCACTACCACCTGAGATAATATCAAACTCTTTTGAATTTTGACGATATTCAACTTTGATATGGACATCTCTTTCTTTATCATAAACGGGCTCACAAATTTCGACAGAAAACCACTTTTTTACAATAGCTGCCAATTCACCCCAATCATCACCCCTTTCTTCCCGTTTTACTTTATAGAGTAAATTTCTCAAAACACTACCCGGCTGACCTTTTCCCACCTGCTGTCGTATAGGTGCAATGTCTAACCACTTCTCCATTGGGTCTAATCCCGAAAATGGTGGAACATAGGCAATTCTTGGCAAAATATCTTCTAATTCCCTGAACCGTCCCCACCCCTCTTCTGGAATAGCATAAATAGTCTGTGGAGATTGATAACGCAAATCTATTCCAAACTCCTCACTTTTGTTAAATGACACTTGCCACTCAACGATTATTTGAATCAAAATAAACTTCTGCTTTTTCTTTCCATCTTCAAAAGGATACTCGCGGTCTGTTTTATTCCTCCATAACAAGTTAAACTCAGGAACCGGCAACGCCGTAAAGTTTGGCAAAACAATCTGAATCCCTTTGGTGCCGCTCCTGTTTGAACGATGAAACTCATCTATACAATATTGCCAAATTGCTAAAGCCTGCAATACCGTACTTTTTCCACTATTATTTCGCCCGACGAAAAGATCGAACTGTGTAAAATCATAGATCTGCTCTTGAACATTCTTGAAATTCTTGAGCGTTAATCGAGTAATCATTTGATACACTCCTTATAATATCTCATTTAGCCCTCTCTGAGGCATTTTTTTTCAAAACCAAACCTCTCCGAAAAAAAGGTTTTTCAGTAAACGTTGACAACTCTTTTGCCAAATACATCAGTATATCACTATATAACATACAGTTACGCTATTCACAAACAAAAAGCTCGTCACCGGCAATCAGTCGCTGAAAACGCGACCGTTCAATATCCCCATCCTCCCCACAAACTTGCCATCCCGCTTCGCCTGTCGCCCCGACCTTCTCATGAAAAATATCACCGCAAATCACACCTGCTTCTCTTCGCTCTTTTGCTTGCCTTTCGCGCCGAACAGAACCGAGAGCATCAGAATCAAGAACACCAGCGTCATCAGCACTATTTCCAGAACGTACTTCGACGGCTGGATCCAGATTTCGGTGAATACGTTCCATCTGCCGAGGATTTCGACGAAGTTCCAGAAGATGAGCACCGTCGGGATTGCGTAGCGGATGGCATAGGCGAGCTGGAAGATTGTCAGCATTTTGACGAAGAGCAGGATCGACCATAACAGCGAGCCGAACGCGACAAAATAGGTGACGGGATGCCGGTCTCCGGCGAAGTGATCGTCGTAGGCGAACAGCAGCACCAGGTAAAAGCCCCACAACAGCATGATGAACTCCATGAAGGTGGTCATCGCCACGTTCCGGGTTGAGCGGGCCGGAGCGAGCCGACTGTCGATGCGCAGCAGGCGCTGGAACCACAGGAAAAACCGGCACCCCGAACGGACGCCGAAGAGGTAGTAGAGCATGATGATGACGAAAAAGCCGACCGAGGAGGGCATGAGCAGATATTCCGCCTTTGTAACGACCTCGCCGTTCAGCATCAGCGGCTCGACGCCGAGACGCCGGGCATAGTACTCGAAGCCGATCTCGATCCAGCCGCTCCAGACGAACAGCCCTCCGAACATGCCGAGCAAGGTTGCGATCAGCTCTCTGGAGGCGAACATTCCGGCAAGCATCAAACCGGTTCCGGCAACGCCAAGAAGCAACCCGGCCAGGGCGACATGCTCTCTGCCGAGCGCGCTTTGCAGCAGAATGACGGCGGCGTGGCCAAGCGGCATCGTCAAGAGGACAATCATGAAAGCAGAAAATGCGGTAACGGGCGAGAAGCGCTTCATACAGGTGTGGTTGAATCGAAATAACAGACTTCAGTCAAAATATACCCCGCGCAGGCAAAGAGCAATGCCGCTGCAACGGGGGCAAAAAAAAAGGCGTCCCGAAATACCGGAACGCCTCTGCAATGTCAATTGTCAACCGACAGCTTTTCAGCGAGCGGCTTCGAGCGCGGCGATACGCGATTCGAGTGGCGGATGGCTGCTGAAGAGCGCCATCATGCCGCCTCCGGCGATGCCGCTGGCGGCCATCTGTTTCGGCAACTGGCCCGCTTCGAGGCTGCCCAGCGCCCGGAGCGCGTCGATCATCGGACGGCGGTCTCCCATCAGCGATGCGGCCCCTGCGTCGGCTCGGAACTCGCGCTTGCGCGAAAAGTACATCACGATGATGGAGGCGATAATGCCGAACAGTATCTCGCAGACGATGCTGCCAATCATGTAGCCGATGCCCGGACTGCCCGATTCATCCTCGTCCCTGCGCAGAAAGCTGTCAATCGCATATCCGGCGACACGGGAGAGGAAGATCACGAAGGTGTTGAGCACTCCCTGGATCAGCGTCAGCGTCACCATGTCGCCGTTCTGGATGTGGGCCACCTCGTGCGCCAGCACCGCCTCGACCTGCTGCTTGTTCATGCTTTGCAAGAGGCCGGTCGAAACCGCGACCAGCGACCTGGACTTGCTCGCGCCGGTAGCGAAGGCGTTGGGAGCGCCGTCATAGACGGCCACTTCGGGGGTCGTCAAACCGGCTTTGGAAGAGAGCCGCTTCACCGTGTTCACGAGCCACGCCTCCTCCTGGTTGGCCGGTTGCTCGATGACCCGCGCTCCGGTGCTCCATTTGGCAATCGTTTTGGACATCAACAGCGAAATGAAGGAGCCTCCAAAGCCGATCAGGGCCGCGAAGGCAAGCAACATGCCCATGTTCAGCCCGTTGACGGTCAGAAAGCGGTCGACGCCCAGAAGGCGGGCGCTGACCGACAGCACCAGCAATATTGCAAAGTTGGTTAAAATAAAAAGCACTATCCGTTTCATCAGCACACTCCTGATCTATCAGTTATGGTTTGTTTGTTGTCAAGGTATCGAGAGCGAAATGCCTTGCCGCCTCGCTCCTGTCGTTCAGCCCCGCCTTGTCGGGCAGCGCTGTTCCGCGAGGTTGGACGTTCAATAACGAACATTCCTGCGCAATTTACATAAATAAAAACTGACCGTAAAACAACCACTGGCCTCCGGGCTGGCCATAAACTTGACGCCGCGTTTCCTCATGGCGGGCGATTTTTGTATTTTGCGCACTTTCAGCTTCACCTAACGGCTCGCCCTTCATGAAGAAATCACCGCTGGTCATTCTGTTCCTGACAGTCCTGCTCGACTTGATCGGCTTCGGTATCGTACTGCCTCTGCTGCCGACCTACGCCAAGGGGCTTGGCGCCTCGCCCTTCATGATCGGCCTGATCGCGGCGATCTACTCGACGATGCAGTTCATCTTTTCGCCGATCTGGGGCAAGTTGAGCGACAAGATCGGACGCCGCCCGGTGATGCTGTCGAGCATCTTTCTGGCCGCGCTCTCCTACGGTTTCTTTTCGCAGGCGGTCTCCATCTCCCTCCTGATTCTGGCCAGAGCGCTGTCGGGCATCGGCTCGGCCAACATCGCTGCCGCGCAGGCGGCCATCACCGACCTGACCGATTCGAAAAGCCGCTCCGGGGCGATGGGTATGCTCGGCGCGGCGTTCGGCATCGGCTTCATCATCGGCCCCTTGATCGGCGGCGTGCTCATGACTAACTACGGCATCTCGATGGTGGGCCTTTTCGCCGCGGCGCTCAACGGCACCAATTTCATTCTGGCCCTCTTCTTCCTCGGTGAATCGAACCCTCATGCCGTCACGATCTCGTCCCTGTTCAAGAAAAGCGGCCAGCCGGTCGAGGCAAAGAGCGGGCTGGTGGAATCGATCAGGCGGAAAAGCGGAGCCTACGCCGAAACTCTGCGCACCGCGTTCGGCTCCAGGCCGGTCGCCCTGCTGATGATCATCAACTTCATCTACTCGCTGGCCATCGTGAACATGCAGGTTTCAGCCATCCTGCTCTGGGAGGAGTTCTTTCACGCCACCGAACAGCAGGTCGGCTACCTCTTCGCCTATGTCGGCTTCATCTCGGTCATCGTGCAGGGGGGAATGCTCCCCAAGCTCGGCAAGCGGTTCGGGGAGCACAAGCTGATGGTGCTGGGTCACGTCACCTCGTTCATCGGGGTCTTCTTCATCCCGTTCATTCCGGCAAATGCTCTCTTCACGACCGGCCTCGTCATCCTGCTCTTCTTCGCCATCGGCACGAGTCTGGTCAATCCGCTCAATATTTCGATGATCTCGCTCTACAGCTACAAGCAGAAACAGGGGCAGGTCATGGGATTCGCCCAGTCGGTCAACGCGCTTGCCCGCATCCTCGGCCCCTTCAGCGGCAGCATCCTGTACGGCATGGATCACCGCTTTCCCTACTATCTGGCCGGTGCGCTGACCGTCGTCGGCACCTTCATTTCGATGAGCCTGTTCAAATACGAGATCGAGGCGCTCGAACCATCAGCAGGAATTGCAGAATAGAAAACCGCCGGAAATGAAAAGGAGAGAATCATGCGCATAGGCGTCGCAGGCGTCGGCAAGCTCGGCGAGTTCCATACGAATCTCTTGAAGCAGATTGCCGCCGAGAGCCACGATGTGGAGTTTTCCGGCGTGTTCGACCTGAACCCGGAGCGGTTGCAGGAGATCGGCAAAAAGTACGGGGTACGCTGTTTTTCCACGCTTGAGGAGATGGCCGCCTCGTGCGATGCCGCCGTCATTGCGACGACGACCAGCACGCACTACGCCATCGCACGGCAACTGCTCGAAGCGGGGCTGCACCTCTTCATCGAGAAGCCGATCACGACGACGCTCGAAGAGGCCGACGAGCTGATCGGCATCGAAGAGGCAAAGGGGCTGACCATCCAGGTAGGCCACATCGAGCGCTTCAACCCGGCGCTGCTCGCCGTGGAGCCGTATATCGGCGAGCCGATGTACATCCAGGCCGAGCGATTGAGCGGCTTTTCACGCCGCGTGACTGACGTATCGGTGGTGCTCGATCTGATGATTCACGACATCGACCTGGTGCTCTCGCTGATCAAATCGGACATTCGCAGCATCGCGGCTTCGGGGGTGAAGGTCTTCTCGAACGAACTCGACATGGCCACGGCCCGCATCGAGTTCGAGAACGGGGCCATCGCCAACGTGACGGCGAGCCGCTTGAGCCGGAGCAAGCTGCGCAAAATGCGCTTCTTCAGTCGCAACCCGAAAAGCTATGCGTCGCTCGACTTCACCAGCGGCAAGTCGGAGGTGTTCCGGCTGGTCAGGCCCGAAGAGCTTTCATCGAAAAACCCGATCAAGAATTTCGCGACGAAAAAAATTCTCGAACAGTTTGGCGAAATTCAGGAGTCGCTCAAGGATATGGCGCTCGATTACGTCAGTCCTGACGTACCGAAGGTAAACGCTCTGAAAGTGGAGCTGGAGCAGTTCATCGACGCCATCCGCGCTGGACGGCCCGCGAAAGTGACCTCGATGGAGGGACGCCGCGCTTTGATGGTGGCCGGGAGAATCACTGAAGAGATACGCAAGAACACCGCAGACCTTGACTGAATACCGAACCGACGACGACGATACCGACGACCGAATGCTGACAACCGGGCACGAAGCCACTCCTGAAATCATGGAGCGCATCGGAGACCTCGCCGACGAGGCTGGACTCCCCTGCTACATCGTGGGCGGCTACGTCCGCGACCTCGTCATGCAGCGCCCCTGCACCGACATCGACATCATGGTGATCGGCGAGCCGGTGCCCTTCGCCCGCCAGATCGCCGAGCGGCTCGGCGGGCGGAACTTCGTGCTCTTCGAGCGCTTCCGCACGGCGCAGCTCGAAATGGATGACCCGGAGGCCGGAACCTTCAAGCTCGAAATCGTCGGCGCTCGCAAGGAGAGCTACAACCCGGAGTCGCGCAAGCCGATCACGAGCATCGGGACTCTGGAGGATGACCTGTCGCGGCGCGATTTCACGATCAACGCCCTCGCCCTGCGTCTGAACCGTGATGAGCGCGGCGAGGTGGTCGATCTGTTCGACGGCCAGCGACACATCCGCGAAAAGCTGCTCAAGACGCCGCTCGATCCCGAAAAGACCTTTTCGGACGATCCGCTCCGCATGATGCGCGCCGCCCGCTTCGCCTGCCAGCTCGACTTCCGGCTCGACGCGGCCACGCTCGACGCGATGGCGGCGATGAGCGGGCGGATCGGGATCGTCTCGCGGGAGCGCGTCAGCCACGAGTTTCTCAAGATCATGGAGGCGGCCAAACCCTCCATCGGCCTGAAGATTCTCTACTCGACCGGCTTGTTGAAGGAGATCATCCCGGAGGTGACGGCGATGGCGGGCATCGAGCAGGTGGACGGATTGGGCCACAAGGATACGCTCTTCCACACCTTCCAGGTCGTCGATAACCTCGCGGAGCACTCCGGCAAGCTCTGGCTGCGCGTCAGCGCACTGTTTCATGACATCGCCAAGCCGGTCACCAAGCGCTTCCATCCCGGCAGCGGCTGGACCTTCCACGGCCACGAGGCGGTGGGCGTGAAGCTGGTGGCGCGGATTTTCAAGGCGATGAAGTGGCCGATGGAGCCGATGGAGTACGTGCAGAAGATGGTGCGGCTGCACCACCGCCCGATTCCGCTCTCCAAAGAGGAGATCAGCGACTCGGCGATTCGCCGCCTGATGTTCGATGCCGCCCAAGACCTCGACGACCTGATGATGCTCTGTCGCGCCGACGTGACCAGCAAAAACCCGCGCAAGGTGCAGCGCATCATGAAAAACTTCACCAACGTCGAGGAGAAGATCGCCGAGGTGAGCGAAAAAGATCTGCTCGCCAAATGGCGACCGCCGGTCAGCGGCACCGACATCATGGAGATGCTGAACCTCCCGCAGGGGCGAACGGTGGGCATCATCAAGTCGCGCATGGAGAACGCCATCATCGACGGCGACATCCCCTATGACCGCCAGTCCGCGCTGGATTTCGTGAATGCGGTGTACCGGGAAATGCAGGAAAAAGGAATAATGGATAATGGATAATGGACAATTAATAATTGGCTGAACGGTAACCAGAAAATTGCAGGGGGCACAAGGCGTGTGCCCTTCAACGACAAGTAAAATCCCTAACATCTTCTCCCATAAGTCCCAAATGTCCCATGAGTCCCATTCTCCGTTACTTTGAGGAACCACGAACTATATTAACCCTGAACTGAAGACTAACAACCAAAACCGAACCATAGTGATACCACGTTACTCGCCGAAAGATATTTCGGCAATCTGGAGCGATGAGGCCAAATTCGATCGCTGGCTGCAACTTGAAATCGCCGCCGTCGAGGCGCGTGTCGAGGCTGGCATCGTTCCGTCCGACGCCCTTTCGACCATCAAGGAGCGGGCGAAGTTCAACGTCGAGGAGATTCTCGTCATCGAAAACGAGACCAAGCACGACGTCATCGCCTTCCTGACCAACGTCGCCGGTTACGTCGGCCCCGATTCGCGTTACATCCACGAGGGGCTGACTTCGTCGGACGTGGTCGATACGTGCCTCGCCATGCAGATGCGCGACGCAGGCAGGATCATCGTGGCCGATATCGAGTCGCTCATCGAGGTGCTGGCGAAAAAGGCCGTCGAGCACAAGTACACCCTCCAGATGGGCCGTACGCACGGCATCCACGCCGAGCCGACCACCTTCGGCCTGAAGCTCTTGCTCTGGCACGAGGAGATGAAGCGCAACCTGGAGCGCATGAAGCGGGCGCTGGAGATCATTTCGGTGGGCAAGATTTCGGGCGCGGTCGGCACCTACCAGCACCTCTCGCCGGAGATCGAGGCCGTGGTCTGCCAGAAGCTTGGCCTCAAGCCATCGCCGATCTCGACGCAGATTCTCCAGCGCGACCGCCACGCCGAGTACGCCACCACGCTCGCCATCGTCGCCTCGTCGATCGAGAAGTTCTCGACCGAGCTGCGCCACATGCAACGCACTGAAGTTCGCGAAACCGAGGAGTTCTTCAGCAAGGGGCAGAAGGGCAGCTCCGCCATGCCGCACAAGCGCAACCCGATCACCTTCGAGCGCCTGACCGGCCTGGCTCGCGTGGTGCGCTCCAACTCCATCGCCGCCATGGAGAACGTCGCCCTGTGGCACGAGCGCGACATTTCGCACTCCTCGGTCGAGCGCGTCATCATGCCCGACTCGACCATCGCGCTCGTCTACATGCTTCGCACCTTCCGCGATTCAATCGAAACGCTGCTGGTCTACCCGGAGCGGATGGAGCAAAACTTCGACACCTCCTACGGCCTCACTCTCTCGCAGACGCTCTTGCTGGCGCTGACGGGCAAGGGGCTGACCCGCGAGGAGGCTTACCGGCTCGTACAGCGCAACGCCATGAAGAGCTGGGAAGAGAAGGTTCAGCTCAAAGAGCTGGTGCTTCAGGACGCCGAACTCCTCGAACACATCACCGCCGAGGAGATCAACAAGCTCTTCAGCCCGGAAACCATTCAGGGCAAGCTCAAGAACAGCGTGGATATTATTTTCTCGCGAAACGGGCTTTGAGGATGCTTGAAATTTTACCCCCGGCTTGAAAGCCGGGGCAATGTAAATGCAAGAGCGAGAATATCCGAAGGGTTAAAACCCTTCTGAATGTAAGACGTTTGTGGACTGAAAAGAGAAGAGAATAAAAGGCAGGCTGGCGTTGTTGAAATACCAGCCTGCTTTTTTGTTATTCAGAAAAGCGTGAGCTGGTCGGGTTCGGGCGGTTGCTGGCCCTTGCGGAATTGCCGGTAGCGGTTTACCAGCGCGTTGGTCGATGCGTCGTGGCTCTCGACCGCTTTGTCGGAATCGAACTCCGGCAGGATCGCCTTGGCGAGCTGCTTGCCGAGTTCCACCCCCCACTGGTCGAAGGAGTTGATGTTCCACACCACACCCTGCACGAACACCTTGTGCTCGTAAAGAGCGATAAGGCTGCCGAGATTGAAAGGCGTCAGCTCGTCGAGCACGATCGTGTTGGTCGGGCGGTTGCCGGGAAACAGCTTGTGCGGCAGCAGTTTCGTCAGCTCGTCGCCGGAGATGCCCGCCGCTTCGAGTTCCTCTCGAGCCTCCGCCTTGCTCTTTCCACGCATCAGCGCTTCGGACTGGGCAAAGCAGTTGGCCAACAGCATATCGTGATGCTCCCCCATCGGGTTCTGGCTCTTGAGCGAAACGATGAAATCGACCGGAATGATCTCTGTGCCCTGATGCAGGAGCTGGAAAAAGGCGTGCTGCGAATTGGTACCCGGTTCGCCCCAGACCACCGGCCCGGTGGCGTAATCGGCCTCGCGTCCGGCGCTGTCCACGCGCTTGCCATTGCTCTCCATGTCAAGCTGTTGGAGGAAGGCTGGGAAACGGTGCAGATACTGATCGTAAGGGATGATCGCCTGCGAGTGCGAGCCGAAAAAGTTGTTGTACCAGATGCCGAGCATAGCGAGGATCACCGGCATGTTCTCCTCAAGTGGCGCATTCAGGAAGTGCTCGTCCAAGGCGTTCGCGCCCGCAAGCAGCTCGGCGAAGCGATCGAAGCCGATATAGAGCGCGATGGAGAGGCCAATTGCCGACCAAAGCGAGTAGCGTCCGCCAACCCAGTCCCAGAAGCGGAACATGTTGGCCGGATCGATGCCGAACTCCTCGACCTTCTCGCGGTTGGTCGAAACCGCCACGAAATGCTTCGCGACATGCGCGAGACTCCCGGCCTCGTCGAGGAACCACGCTCTGGCGCTTATGGCGTTGGCAAGCGTCTCCTGCGTGGTGAAGGTCTTCGAGGCGATAATGAAAAGCGTCGTTTCCGGCTTGAGTCCCTTGAGTGTCTCGGCGATATGGGAGCCGTCAACGTTCGAGACGAAGTGCGCCCGAAGATTGCCATGCGCGAATGGCTTCAGCGCCTCGGTGACCATGTACGGCCCGAGATCGGAGCCGCCGATGCCGATGTTGACGACGTCTGTAATGCGCTGTCCTGTGTAACCGCGCCACTCACCCGAGATTACTTTACGACAGAAGGCATTCATCTGCACAAGTACGTCAGCTACTTCAGAGCTTACATCATCACCATCGACCATCATGCTGTATCCCGGCGGACGGCGCAGAGCGGTATGCAGCACCGCACGCTGTTCGGTGAAGTTGATCCGCTCCCCTGCGAACATCTGCCCGCGCTTCTTCTCGATCTCCGAACGACGAAGAAGCTCCATGAGAAGCTCCATGGTGCGAGCGGTAATCCTGTTCTTTGAATAATCGAGATGAATGGCACCAAGTGAAAGCGAAAAGCGTTCGTGCCGCGTTGGATCGGCGTTGAACAGATCGATCATGGCCTGGTGGCGGGTATCCTGATAGTGTGATTCGAGGGCGCTCCATTCGGCGCTGCGAGGCAAATCCATGGTCAGCGGGTCGTTAAAACGTTAAACAATCATTCGTTATTGATTAATAAGGAATATAGCGCAATACCACGACACAACCATCCGCCAGCTTCTCAATCCTGAAACTTTTTACGTAGTGATTGGCCAGAAAAAGCCCTCTTCCACCAGAATCGGTTGCGCTTCGAGCTGATTCAATCGAGGCAATAGCGCTTTCGGGATCGAATCCCTCGCCGTAGTCCCGTACTCTGACCTCCAGATACCACTCTTCCTCATTCACGCCAGCCTCGAACATCAGAACAACCGGACGATTTACGTTATCATGATGACCGTGAATCACGGCATTGACGAAAATCTCATGCACTGTAAGTTCGAGCACCTCAGCGAACGACTCACTATACCCTTCTATACGGGCAATAGTTCCGATCCATTGCCGAAGCTCGGGACAACGCTCGATCGATGACGGAAAAGAGAGACGATACCGGCTCATCATTTTTAGCGTAACGGCATGATTCATGTTCAACAAAGTTAACGCCATATATGGACACAAGCAAAACACACGCCTAAAAAATGCTTTATTTTTTAAGACAGATGTATTAATAAAGTTAAACTATTCTTACCAAGTTGTATTTTTTTATGATATTTTTATATTAAGGCAGTTACAACGATGAAACTTTGAGAAAAAAGCATTACAGAACATTTTGTTTCAAAAACGAAGACTGGAAGAGAATAATTACCATATTAACTCGCCAAATAGAGTGATCTTTGAAAAAAGTCGTCGTTAAATAAAAAAATTTTGCACATGTTCTTTCCGGTGCCGCCAAAGATTGGGGCGCCCGTTTACACACACAACCATAACACACACCTAAAACAAGGAGTTAGTGTCAATGAAAAAGACAGCAAAACTGATCGCGCTCGCCGTAGCTCTGGTTGCCGGTTTCGGCCCGAGCAATGCAAACGCTGCTGAAGGCTTCAAGCTCGGCGCTGATGTCGTCAGCAGCTATGTCTGGAGAGGCGGCGATCTTGGTGATTCCCCGGCCATTCAGCCAGCTCTTTCCTACACCTGCAAAAGCGGTCTCAGTATCGGTTTATGGGGTTCTTACGCTATCTCTGAGAACACAAATAACGATACCGCCACCAGTGATCGTTACAAAGAGGTCGATCTGACCGTCAGCATGCCTGTTGGCCCTGTCACCCTTGCCGTTACCTCATACAACGCAAATCCTGAAGCTGGCAACACCTTCGATTTCGGTAATGATAGCAACAACACAGTCGAAGTCAGCGCCAGCTATACCAAAAATAAACTTGGACTCATGGCAGGTGTGTTCGTCGGAGGCAATGACTACGACAATGCTGTTTATTGTGAAGCAAACTACCAGATCTACAGCAAGGATGGCTACACCGCCAAAGCCGTTGCAGGTCTTGGCAGTGAAGGCTACTATGGCGATTTGGAAGGCAAAAAAATCGCCCTGGTCAACACCGGTATTTCGGTTTCGAAAGACCGCTACACTGCTTCGGCCATCTACAACCCGGATACCGAAAAATCTTTCCTGGTCTTTATGGCCTCGTTCTAAGGGTGTGAATGTTCTTTTATCTCAAAGGTTAGGTTGAAGACAAAACGGCAAAAGGAGCTTTTCAGGGCTCCTTTTGTTGTTTATGGGTATCCGTTTTGGACGATTTTCCGATAAAGTACTGATCAGATCGCTTTTTCGTAGATGACGTACTCCTTGTAGGGTATGCCGCCGATCACCTTTGCAAGCTTGCTCATCGCTTCGTTGGATTTGAGAATCCAGCTCATCTCGCTGGCAAACACGCCATGCTTGCCGCCGTAATCGGCTATCTGCGCATTCATGATACTGTCGATGCCCTTGTTGCGATACTCAGGCAAGACGCCCATGACGATGGTTCTGACCAGGGTGATGTTCCGTTTATACCAGAGATATTTGACCAGCCCCCACGGCGTGAAGGGATTGCCGTTGACATGCTTGAGCGCCTGGTTGATGTCCGGAAGCGACAGTGAGAAGCCGATGGTCTTGCCCTCGCGATTCTCGACAAAATAGACATAGTGAGGATTGGCGAGCGGCTTGAGGCTTTGGGCGAGAAAATCGAACTCCTTGTCGGTCATGGGCACGAAACCCCAGTTTTTTTCCCACGCTCCGTTATAGATTGTCCTCATCTTCTCGACTTCGCTGTCGAAATTCTTCATGTCGAGAATCCGTATGCTCAATCCTTCCCTCTTCATGACGTGCTGCGCGATACGCCGAAGCCGTTCGATGTCGATGAGCTTCTGGTCTATATACCAGGCAAGCAGCTCCTGACCGATCTTGTGACCGCTGTTCAGGCAGAGATCGTTGTACCAGGGCGGATTGTAGAGCATCAGGAATACCGGCGGGCTGTCGTAACCCTTCGTGAGCATGCCGCACTGGTCATTCATCGACGGGCTGACCGGCCCGCGCATCGTATCGAGTCCCTTGCTTTTCAGCCACATCGCAGCGGCATCGAAGAGCGCATCGGCCACCTTCTGATCATTCAGACACTCGAAAAAGCCCCAGAAACCAACCTTGTCCTGGTGAATCTCGTTGTGTCGCCGGTTCTGGATCGCGGCAATCGTGCCGACCATGACGCCATCCTTCCATGCCGTGAACATCGCCAGATCGGCGTGGTCATAGAGCGGATAGCGCTCGGTGTCGAGCGTCTTCATGTAGTCCGAAATCACGGGCGGCACCCAGTTTTTGCTCAGTTCAGGGTCTTTTCTATACACCTTCCACGCAAACTTGATGAACTGTTTACGCTCCTGGCTGGTATTGACCCGCCTGATTTCGACGCTCATGATGTTTTTTTGAATAGTGATAGGAGTAAAACGCCAAGCGCCCCATTATGTCGGGACGCCTACCGCTGAAAATTATTCAAATGCATGACCCGGTTTGACACCAGCCGCCTTGAGAATCTTGGCGAGCGGGCAGAAACCGGTAAAGGCTGCCTGGAACAGGTTCAGTCCGACAAAGCCGGTGAACCAGAGCCAGTTCTGGTTATGATAGATGGAGAGCAGGACGCTGGAAAGAACGAAAAATCCCGCGACCGCATAGACAACTCTGTCGATATTCATGTCTGTTGAAGGGTTTTGGTTGATAAAGGAACATTGATACGTCAAAATTAGGAACGAACACGCTTCATGAATTCAGCGCCATCGCGAAGCATTTTCTCGGTCTGTTCCCACGATACGCACTCGTCGGTAATCGAAACGCCGTATTTCAGCTCTTCCGGCTTGACCGGGAAGGGCTGATTGCCGGAGCAGATGTTGCTCTCGATCATGACGCCCGCGATGCTTGTATTGCCGCTCTTCTTCTGGGCGAGAATATCCTGCCACACATTGAGCTGGTTGCTGAACTTCTTGCCGGAGTTGGCGTGGCTGCAATCGACCAGGAGATGCGGCGTCAGTTTAGACTTTCGGATCTGCTTTTCAGCCGAAGCGATGCTCTCTGCATCGTAATTCGGCTTGCTCGACCCGCCACGCAGCACGAGGTGACCGAAGGGATTGCCTTTGGTCGTGATGACGCTGCTGTGCCCATCCTGATCGATGCCGAGGAAACTGTGCTGGTGCATGGCAGAGCAAATGGCGTCTATGGCCACCTGGAGCCGTCCGTCGGTCGCGTTCTTGAAGCCGACCGGCATCGACAGGCCACTGGCCATCTGGCGGTGCGTCTGCGACTCGATGGTGCGAGCACCGATGGCCGCCCAACTGATCAGATCGGCCACATACTGCGGAGAGATCGGATCGAGAAACTCCGTCGCCGCCGGAAGCCCCATCTCGTTCAACTCGATCAAGAGCTTGCGGGCATGGAACAGACCATGCTCGATGTCGTAGGTATCGTTCAGATGCGGGTCGTTGATGAACCCCTTCCAGCCGATGGTCGTGCGCGGTTTCTCGAAATAGACCCGCATGATGATGCAGAACTCCGGCTCCAGCTCCTTGCGCAAAGCGAGAAGGTGCGAGGCATACTCACGTGCGGCCTTGATATCATGGATCGAGCAGGGGCCAACGATGACGAGCATCCGGCTGTCCTTGCCGGTCAGAATATCCTCGACCTCACGCCTTGCCTGACAAACCGTATCGGCTATATGCTCCGTAACGGGCAACTTGTCCTTCAACGCCCGCGGTGAACTCAGTCTGATGATTCTTGAAACTCGTAAGTCCTGTAACTGTTGCATTCGTAGTACTCAGAAAAAATCGTCAATTATACACAATGTGTAAGAAGATAATAAAACAACCAGAATAACCGGAACCAGGAGCAGTAAATTCCTCGGTGCTCCGGCGAGCCTACAAACAGGAAAACCTGCCACGCTGGCAGGTTCTCCTGTTCCTTCAAAAAGGTATGAAAGAAAGGAGCGACTTACTCCTTGGTAAAGTCGATGTTCAGCCAGCCGCTCTCGAACGAAGCGCCGGTAGACTCCATGCCGGCAAGGAAGATCGGAAGCGCCACGATCTTCTGGTAGTCGCCGATACGGATGGTGAGGTCATCGCCAAGCTTCATGATCTTCGGCTCCAGACCCATGTTCTCCATGAAGGGCAGCTTCACGCGAACCTTGTAGTGACCGTCCGAAATCTTGGAGATGTTGATCGGGTCTTCCTTGAAGAAGATATCGAGTGGGTTATCGGTGCCATAGACCTTCTCGCCAACCCTGCGAAGCATTTCCAGACCGACAACCTCGTTGTCGAACAGCGGCACTTCGGCAATCGGGATCGGGGCGAATGCGTCCTGGATCTGCTCGATGTACTTCTGCTGGATGGCACGCCATTTCTGGAAGTACGGATCGGGGCTCTGGTCGGGCATGACGCGGTTGATGGTGATCCTGTCAACCGTGATTCCATAGAGGTTCAGGTAGGTCAGGGCGCGCATCGACTCCTTGATAACCATCTTCTCGGGGTTCATGACCAGGCGCATCGTGGTTTTGGAACCATCGGCGAGCAGGTCGATAATGCCCTCGGTGGAGGAGAAGAGGTTGTCTACTTTCTCGTAGACCTCTTCGGGAGCCACGAAGTCGTCGAGCTTCTTGACCTTCTTGGAGAGAGGGCGAATCATCGGCTTGACCATGTACTTCTCGACGTTGCGGATGAACTTGATGAACCAGCCGAAGGTCTCGGGCAGCGAGAGCAGCCTGAGCGTTTCGCCGGTCGGAGCGCAGTCAACGACCAGAAGATCGAAATCTTTCTGCTCTTCGTTGTAACGCTTGATATAGGAGAGCGAGAACAGCTCTTCCATGCCAGGAAGCACGCCCATCTCTTCGGCATAGACGCCTTCGATGCCACGCGAGGCCATCAGGTGCGCGAAGTGCTCCCTGACGACATCCCAGTTCAGGTTGAGATCACCGAAAACGCTGACTTCCTGACCCCAGAGGTTTTCGGCAACCTTGACCGGAGAGGGGCCGAGCTCGACATCGAGCGAGTCTCCAAGGCTGTGGGCCGGGTCGGTCGACATGATGAGCGTCTTGAAGCCCATGTCTGCAGCTCTCAGGGCTGTAGCAGCCGCGACTGAAGTCTTGCCGACGCCTCCCTTACCGGTGAAGATGATATTACGCATACGCTGTGTTAAATACCCTTTGTTGGTGGTTGAAGAAACTGTCCGTACCCCGGAAATACTGGCCTTCGGGTGCGTGCGAAAATTGAATGCTCAAGATAAGAAAAAACTTCCATGAGAAGAAGAACAACTCTTAAACTAACGCAGATTTAACAGCGTGAGTTTTCCCGCCAAAGTTGCGGACAGGCGATGAACCCGCCTGGCTACGCTCCTACCTGCGCCGTTTTTTCGCGGCGCTTTTCTTGACGGCGTTCTTGCCGCCTTTGGCTTTCCTGAGCGCCTTGGCCTTGGCCGAACCCTTGTTGGCCTTTGCGGTCAGCTTGCCTTTTTTACCCTTGAGCTTCGCCACGGTTGATTTCCGTGATCCGCTCTCGCTGGCGGCGTTGAAGACCACCAGCTTCTGACCCGGCTTCAGCCTGGAGCTTTTCAGATCGTTCCAGTCGATAAGCTGGCTGACCGAAACGCCATATTTCCGGGCGATTCGGGCCAGCGTCTCCCCTCTTTTGGCGACATACACCTTCCGGCCACGCCCACTGCTGACGACATCGTCCTGACGTTGAGCCTCGCGGACCATGCTGTAGAGGCGCGCTTTTTCGGCAACCAGCTCAGGCTTGTAGGCGTAAATTTCCTGCTCCTTCTGCCGGAACGACTCGATGTACTGCTTCGGAAGCCGGAGCATGTTGGGCGTGGATTCAGACTCCGGAATGAGTCCGGCCTTGTACTGCGGATTGAGAAATCTGATATCCGCCATCGGCACGCCGAGCGTTTCGTGAAGCTGATCGAAGGAAAGCGCCTGATTGACCGGAACCCTGGCGGTTTCGGAGTAAAGGTATCCCGGTTGCGCAGGCTGGATGTTGTGCTCGCGGTAGTAGTTCATGACGTAATTCACCGCAATGAAAGCCGGAACGTACCCGCGGGTCTCCTGCGGCAGGTAGGGCCAAATCTCCCAGTAATCGCGTGCGCCGCCGGATTGCCTGATGGCCCGCTGCACGGTGCCCGCTCCTGCATTGTATGCCGCGAGCACGAGGAACCAGTCGCCGAACATGTTGTAGAGATCGTGCAGATGCTCGCACGCCGCCACGGTCGCCTTGTTCGGGTCGTAACGATCCTCGATGAACGAAGAGGATTTCAGTCCGTACATCCGGCCCGTGCCGCTCATGAACTGCCAGAGCCCGCGTGCGCCAGCCCGCGACACCGCCGTAGGATTCAGGGCGGACTCCACGACGGGCAGGTATTTCATCTCGTTGGGAATGTTGTACTCGCGGAATTTCTCTTCGAAGAGCGGGAAGTAGGTATTGGTCAAGCCAAGCACCTTCGACACGAACCTCCTCTTGTCAACGGCGTACACGCGGATGAATCCCCTGACATGCTCGTTGTACACCAGATTGAAGCGGCTTTTTCTGGCAAGCCTGGCAATTCTCGAAGCATAAATCGAATCGCTGAACTGGGGGATAAAATCTTTGGGGAGATACTCATTGATGCCATTGATGCCGCCCTGTTCGACGCCTTTTTCAACTCCCTTTTCGACAGGCGAAAACTGCTCATCGTCAAAATAGGTAGCATTGACCAGGCTGTCGAGCATCTCCGAAACACGCGAGGATTGCGCATTCGAGATGCTGTCAAGCGCGTCGTCAGGTTCCGCCGCGAACGATATGGACGCAAAGAGGAGAACCTGCAAGAGTAGGCTGAAAAAAAAGAGCCTGAACGGTAAAAAGCTTTTCACAAGCCGGGCCGGGTTTACAGGTGAGGTTGCGCAGGCATCCTCGGGTTCGAAACAAAAATATGAGCAGGTAACTTAACCAGACCAGACGATTAATACAAGGCGCACCGAAGAAAGCGCATCAATAGCGTGCGGCAAAAGGTTGCCAATGAGGCAGTTAAAGACTTATTCGATTGGGACTTATGGGACGATTGGAACAGTTGGGACGATTGCGAAAACCGCTTGCCCAGCATTTGCATTATCCATTATCAACTATTTGTACCTGACCTTCCAGAGAAACAGGCCTGCGGCGTCGGCGGGCTTCAGATTTGGCAGGCGGCGACCGCTTTCGAGCATCGTCGCGAACTCTTCCTCTCCGAGACGGCCCTTGCCCGCTTCGATCATCCCGGCCACCAGGAAGCGCACCATGCTGCGGAGGAAGCGGTTCGCCTCGATGTGGAAGACGTAGAACCGGCCAAAGCGATACCATCGGGTGACCTTGATGGTGCAGAGGGTTCCCGGCTGATCGGAATCCTCTTTCGAGAAGGCAGTGAAGTCGTGAGTTCCGGCAAGCATCGAAGCCAGACGGTTCATCGCGGCAAGATCGAGCTTGGCGTGACAGCATCCGGCGAAACGGCTGTCGATGGCCGACGGACTTTCGAGCAGAAAGTAGCGGTACTCACGCGATGTGGCGCTGAAGCGGGCGTGGAAGCTCTCGGGAACCTGCCGCATCGCGGTGATGCGGATCGCGCCCGGCAGCAGCGAGTTGCACGAGTGCTTCAGGCGACCAAGCTCCATCGTCGATGCGGTGGCGAAACTCGCCACCTGGCCGCGAGCGTGCACCCCCTTGTCGGTTCTGCCCGCGCCGTCGATGCCGATCTTCTCCTGCGTGATCCTGCCGATCGCGGCCTCGATTGCCCCCTGCACCGTCGGCAACGAGCCGGACTGGCGCTGCCAGCCGCAAAAGCTTGTGCCGTCGTACTCGATCTCCATTTTGATGGTTCTTACCGATCCAGTCATCTCTTCGCAAATGCCTTTTGTGGTTCTGCTTAAATTTTCCCGATAATAATTATCTTTAGCCTGATTTTTCGCCTCTATCGATCCAAAATACCAGCAGATTGACCACACCCACCCTCGACATCATCCTCGAATCGCTAAGGACGGCAAAAAGTCGTCACTCGGCGAAGCCATACGCCGTGCCAAATCTCTGGCGCATGGGCGCGACCGGCGTTTCGATGGTCGATCCCTTTGACTATTTCATCGATACAATTGGCGAGATCAAAGCCTCGCCTGCGATGACAACAGGACAGCTCGACCGTGACGGGCAGAGCTGGAGCGCTTCGGCGACGGTGTACAACCTCTTCGTAAGGTACAACGCGGCTTTCGACCATGACCGCGACGGAAAGATCGGCACGGAGCCGCTTTCGGGCGGATTCCGCGAGACCGGCACCCTGCTCAAGGCCATCGCCATGCTGCCCTACATCCGGCGGATGGGCGCCGATACGCTCCATCTGCTACCGCTGACCAGCATCGGCAAGATGAACCGCAAAGGCGAACTCGGCTCGCCCTACGCGATCAAAAATCACTACAAGCTCGACGAGATGCTCTCGGAACCGGCGCTCGCCCTGCCGGTGGAGACGCAGTTGAAGGCGCTGGTCGAAGCGGCGCACTACCTCGGCATGAGGGTGGTGTTCGAGTTCGTCTTCCGCACGGCCTCCATCGACAGCGACTGGATCGCCGAGCATCCCGAGTGGTTTTACTGGCTCCGCAAGGATCGCGACCTCGAAAGCTACGGGCCTCCGACTTTCGGCCACGACACGCTCGCTCGCATCTACGAGCAGGTGGACAAGCACGACTTCCACAATCTTCCCGAGCCGGACGAGGCGTATCGCAACCGTTTCGCGCCAACGCCGGAGAAAATTACGCTCGACGAAAATGGATTCAGCGGCGTAACCACGGATGGCGGCGAGTGCATCATCGCCAGCGCCTTCGCGGACTGGCCGCCGGACGACCGTCAGCCGCCGTGGAGCGACGTCACCTACCTGAAGCTGCACGACGCGCCCCGCTTCAACTATATCGCCTACAACACGATACGGATGTACGACGAGGCGCTCGAACGCCCCGAACTCCGTGCGATGGAGTTGTGGAAGAGGATCACCGGCATCATTCCGTGGTGCCGCGAGGAGTTCGACATCGACGGCGCGATGATCGACATGGGCCACGCGCTGCCGCCCGAGCTGAAAGCCTCGATTGTCGCCGAAGCCCGCCGGGGCAAGCCGGAGTTCGCCTTCTGGGACGAGAACTTCGACCCGTCGCCGAAGCTGAAGGAGGAGGGGTTCAGCGCCGTGCTCGGCTCGCTCCCCTTCGTGATTCACGACGTGCAGTACATCAAGGGGCTGCTGAATTTCCTGAACCGCAACGGCGTGGCGATCCCTTTTTTCGCCACTGGCGAAAATCACAATACGCCACGGATTTGCCACAATCTTGCCGGTCGCGAAGCGGGACGCCGCCGTGCCCTCTTTCTCTTCACGCTCGGCGCGATGCTTCCGGCCATGCCGTTCATCCACGCGGGCATGGAGATTTGCGAGTGGCATCCGGTCAACCTCGGCCTGAACTTCACCGACGACGACCGCCAGCGCTTCCCGGCCGAAAGCCTGCCGCTCTTCAGCGCCGCCGCCTGCGACTGGGAGCACGCCAACGGTCTCGAACCGATCTGCGACGACATTCGCCGGATCATCGACATCCGCAGCCGCTATCTCGCTCTCGTCCGATGCGGCGACACCGGCTCGATCATCCAGCCCTACATCTCCGATCCAGCAATCCTGACCGTCATGCGCAAATCGGGCGGCAGAACGCTGGTGTTCGCAGGCAACAGCAACTTCGATTCAAACGTGTCAGGTACGATGGAGTTCGAACAGGAGACGATGGAGCTCGAAGAGCTGATTACCGGAACAGCGCTGACCATCTCCAGCCACAAGCTGACCCGCGATTTCGCGCCGGGCGAGTGCATCATGTTCGAGCTGCCGAATGCGGCTCAAGAGTAATTCCGAAACGATATTTTCCAGTAACCTATTCAATCATCATATCATGTCACTTCTCGTCATTGGATCCCTCGCTTTCGACGACATCGAAACCCCCTTTGGCCGCTCCGACAGCACCCTCGGAGGCTCATCGACCTACATCGCGCTTTCGGCGAGCTACTTCACCGATCCGATCAGGATGGTCGGCGTGGTCGGTTCCGATTTCGGAAAGGAGCACTTCGACCTGCTGCACTCTAAAAATATCGACACCAAGGGCATCCAGATGGTCGAGGAAGGCAAGACCTTCCGCTGGGCGGGGCGCTACCACTACGATATGAACACCCGCGACACGCTCGACACGCAGTTGAACGTCTTCGCCGCGTTCGATCCGCACGTCCCGGCGCAGTACCGCGACTCAAAGTATGTCTGCCTCGGCAACATCGATCCCGAGTTGCAGCTCAAGGTGCTCGACCAGATTTCCAACCCGGAGCTGATCGTCTGCGACACGATGAACTTCTGGATCGAGGGCAAGCTCGAAGAGCTGAAAAAGGTGCTTGCGCGGGTTGACGTCTTCATCGTCAACGACAGCGAAGCCCGCCTGCTCTCCGGTGAGCCGAACCTGGTCAAGACCGCACGGATCATCCGCGAGATGGGGCCGAAAACCCTCATTATCAAGAAGGGCGAGCACGGCGCTCTGCTCTTTACCGACAGCGGAATTTTCGCGGCTCCGGCCTTCCCGCTCGAATCGATCTTCGATCCGACCGGCGCTGGCGACACGTTCGCGGGCGGCTTCATCGGCCACCTGGCCCGCTGCGGCAGCACGAGCGAAGCCGAGATGCGCAAAGCCGTGCTCTACGGCAGCGCTATGGCGAGCTTCTGCGTCGAGCAGTTCGGCCCCTACCGCTACAACGATCTCGACCTGCTCGAAGTCGAAGACCGCTACCAGAGCTTCCTGGAGCTGTCGCGCATAGAGGCATAATTTTCCAGCGGGGCGGCTGGTTTTTTTACCTATAGGTCTTATAGGTCGTATAGGACTTATAAGACCTATAGGACTTATATGACCTATTCTATCCTAAAGCAACCACCAATGGCACAACTTACCCTGCTCGATATTGCGATCATCGCGAGCTACCTGCTTTTGACCCTCTTTGTCGGGCTGTTCTTTTCGCGGCGTGCCTCTGAGAACGTTGGCGAGTTCTTCCTGTCGGGACGCCAGCTTCCCTGGTGGATCGCGGGTACCGGCATGGTGGCGACCACCTTCGCTGCCGATACGCCGCTTGCCGTAGCGGGATTCGTGGCGAAGAACGGCATCGCGGGCAACTGGGTGTGGTGGACCTTCGTGTCGGGTGGTATGCTTACGGTTTTCTTCTTCGCACGGCTCTGGCGGCGGGCCAACATCCTGACCGACCTCGAATTCATCGAGCTGCGCTACAGCGGCAAAGCCGCGAGCTTTCTGCGCGGTTTCAAGGCGATCTACTTCGGCCTCTTCATCAACGCGGTGATCATCGGCTGGGTCAACCTCGCCATGTACAAGATCATCAAGATCATGATCCCCGGCCTCGATCCGCAGCTCACCATCGTGGGGCTGGTAATTTTCACGGCGATCTACTCAGGCATGTCGGGCCTCTGGGGCGTCTCGATCACCGACGCCGTGCAGTTCGTCATCGCGATGGCCGGATGCATCATCCTCGCCGTGCTGGCGGTCAACTCACCGCAGGTCACGGCGGCAGGCGGGCTGAAGCAGGCGCTGCCCGGCTGGATGTTTGACTTCTTCCCCTCGTTCTCCGCGACGGTAAACACTTCGCAGACTGGAGCTTACGCGCTCCCCTTCACCGCATTCGCCGCGATGGCGTTCGTGCAGTGGTGGTCGTCGTGGTATCCGGGCGCAGAGCCGGGCGGCGGCGGCTATATCGCCCAGCGCATGATGAGCGCGAAGGACGAGAAACACTCGCTTTTGGCGACGCTCTGGTTCACCATCGCCCACTACTGCGTCCGCCCGTGGCCGTGGATCGTGGTCGGCCTCGTCAGCCTCGTGATGTTCCCGAACCTGCCCGCCGGGCAGAAAGAGGATGGCTTCGTGTATGTCATGAACGCCATACTGCCAGCGGGACTCAAGGGGCTGCTCATCGCGGCCTTCATGGCGGCATACATGTCCACGCTTTCGACCCATCTCAACTGGGGCACGAGCTACCTCATCAACGACCTCTACAAACGCTTCGTCAAGCCAGAGGGCGACGAGAGCCACTACGTGCTGATGTCGCGCATCGTCACGGCGATCACCGCTATCTTCGCGCTTTATATCACTTTCTACGTGTTGGAGACCATCACCGGCGCGTGGGAGTTCATCATCCAGTGCGGCGCGGGCACGGGCTTCGTGCTGATCATGCGCTGGTTCTGGTGGCGGCTCAACGCCTGGTCGGAGATCACCTCGATGGTTGCGCCGATCATCGCCTATTCACTTATTTCTTATTTAAGCCACAACACGTTTGTCATTGCTTTTGCTTTTGCAAATAACTCAGCACAAGGAATTAATGTAATTGACTTGCAGCACATTGAATTTCCTAACACCCTTTTCATTATTGTATCGTTCACCATCGCCTGCACGCTCGCCGTCACCTGGCTCACCAGGCCGACTGATCGCGAAAAGCTGCACGCCTTCTACCGCACCACGCGCGTCGGCGGCGTATTGTGGAAAACGGTCGCCGACGAACTTCCTGACGTAAAAGGTGATACCGGTTTCCCCGCCCTCTTCGCCGACTGGTTTTTCGGCATCGTGCTGGTTTACGCCGTGCTTTTCGGCACCGGCAAGCTGATCTTCGGCGAGCCGCTGGCCGCTGCGCTCTACTACGCCGCCGGAGCCATCGCCGGAGCGATGATCTACCGCGACCTGTCGAAAAGAAACTGGAAAACCTTCGACTGACGATGACCGGACGCCGCAAACTCATCCTCGCCTCGCAATCGCCGCGCCGCCGGGAGCTGCTCGCCCTGACGGGCATTCCGTTCGAAACGGCCTCGGTCGAAATCGACGAAACCTTCGATCCGGCGCTGACGGTCGAGAAAAATGTCCTCGAAATTTCACGCCAAAAAGCCGAGGCCGTGCAGCGTATTTTACCGTCGCCTGACGCCGGAGCGGTCGTGCTCGGCTCGGATACCACAGTGCTACTTGATGGCGCGGCGCTCGGCAAGCCCGGCGACTTCGATCACGCCTTCGAGATGCTCTCCGCGCTTCAAGGCAGAACGCACGAGGTGCTGACCGGCTTCTGCATCCTGCATGAAGGCAACGCCGTGATGAACTACGCCCGCACCACCGTCGAATTCGCATCGATGACGCCCGGCGAGATCACCCGCTACATCGAGGTGATGAAGCCCTTCGACAAGGCCGGAGCCTATGGCATCCAGGACCCGCTGCTCGCCTGCTTCGTCATGCGCATCGACGGCTGCTACTACAATGTCGTCGGCCTGCCGGTCTCGAAGGTCTACGCGGCCCTCAAACCGCTCTTTCCAGTGGACGCGGATCGATGAGCGACAAACCGGTTCTCGTCATCCTCGGCCCGACCGCCTCCGGCAAAACAGAGTTGGCCTTCCGAATCGCCCGCAAGCTTGGCGGCGAGATCATCTCGGCGGACTCGCGCCAGATCTATCGCGGCATGGACATCGGCACAGCCAAGCCGCCGCAATGGATGCTGGAAGCTGTCAAACACCACTTCATCGACGAAAAGGAGATCGGTGAACCCTTCAGCGCCGGAGATTTCGCCGAACAGGCAGCGGAACGAATACGGGAGCTTCATCAGCGCGGCATCAAGCCAATCGTCGCGGGTGGCTCGACGCTCTACCTCGAAGGACTGCTGAAAGGCTTCGCCGAACTGCCGCCCGCCGACCCGGAGGTCAGAGCGCGACTGACCCGCGAACTCGAACGCCACGGTGCGGAAACGCTCTACCGGCGGCTCGAAGCGCTCGATCCCGAACAGGCGAGGACGCTCGACCCCACCAAAACGCAGCGCCTCGTCCGAAGCCTCGAAATCATCGAACTCTCCGGCGAAACCGTCACCGCCTTACAGCAAAAAACCTCCGGCCCGCCGCCCGGCATCGACTTCACGGTCATCGGCCTCGATCTGCCCCGCGAGGCGCTCTACGACCGCATCAACCGCCGCACGATCGCGATGATGCAAGCCGGACTCGAAGCCGAAGCCCGCCGTCTCTACGACCGGTTCCGCGACCAGTGGCTCAGCAAAAACCTCAACGCCCTCGCCACCGTCGGCTACCGCGAACTCTTCGAGCACTTCGAAGGCCAGCACGATCTCGACACAGCCATTTCACACATCGCTCAACATACCCGAAACTACGCCAAACGCCAGTTGACATTTTTCAGGAACCGACTTGATGTTGAATGGGTACAAGCGCCGGTTGATGAAGCCAGAATTGATGCAGGGGTTGAAGTACTTTGCGGGAGGATTTTTTAAACACCGTACAATCTAAAGTCTCGGAAAAATCACCCTCAATAATTTCAAAAAAACGACGATTTTATTTTTGATTAACTTTGTTATTCTTTTTATTTTTTAAGTACTCGTCTATTAAATCCCCATAACCAGCATAATAAGGTATTTCATCAAGAACCGATACCGTTAACACATATGGTTGTCCAAGCTGCTGTAAGTCCGTAAGGAATACTTGAGGCTTTAAACTCAAGTAATGATCAAGACTACCAAATTCTTTAATATTCAAAATACTCATCTGAACGCCATCGTCCCCAACAATAATAGCTTGAATGAAACCAATATTATAACCTTCGCATGCTTGTATTATTTTTTTCTTAACACATGGGCTTGTTTTAACCCCAAATATAACAGAATTAACACAATCCAAGCTAAAGTCAAATGTGTACACCCCATGATCTCGATGCGAAGTCTTGGGCCTTTGAGGATTATAATCGCAGCTTTCAGCTAAACTCCTAACTACTCTATACTCTTTCTCGTGTCCCCAATGTTCAGTTTTTCTTTTAATTATTTTTTGTTCAAAGTCATCAAATGTAATTTTACCATCTGCAACGTATGGCTGAAAATCAACCCTAAAATCTTTTACGTAATCTACCTTAATAATTTTTAGAGGTGGCCTTAAGGAAGAAGTAAATGATGGCGAATTTATAAAATCTTCTTTAAGCTCAAGACAAACGCCTTTATGACCATTTGCATATTGACACCACATCATGTGATTTAACGGCTGCTTGGTAAGTGAAAGAATTCCAAACTCATTATAATACGTCTCAATAATCTGATTTCGCAATATATCCATATACGAAGGAATGAGATCACCTTGATACTCATACCTTTGCTCAAAAGCTGCGGAATCAGGCCCTAAATCTATTTGGGGAAAACTTTCTAGCGGATCGTTTAATGCCGCCGATTGTGTAAACCGTATTTTGTGATTAAGGAATATACCATCAATAACCGCAGCATCATCCGAAATATACTTAAAATAAGTACAAAAATCATCCTTATCAACCTTTAAATACTGTGTCATTTTTCACCTCCTTGAGACAAATAATATCTATTTAAATTTATTTAACAGATAACTTAGAAAGATAAAAAATGCTATACATAATATTCTAAGACGTTTTGACACAGAATTACCAGTTCAGAATTCTTTCCCCTCCATACAGGTGTGAGTCGAGCGAGACTAATTCAGATAGAACCATATACATAAGTCAAAAATTAAATATAAGCTTATGTTTGTTTGGTAGATTCCATTGTACTCGAAGCGAATCCACTTCCCCACTCTGAACTTCCATTCGAAACACCATCGCACCATCAACATTACACCAGCCACCCGTAACCTTTCATGCCATTGTAATAGACAAAAAAATCAATTCGGCTGAATCGAAATTTTACAATAATTGCGAAAGGATACGTTCCGCTTCATTTATCAGTTTTAGCTATAAGCCCTCCGGCTCTTCGTCCTGCTGGCTTTCTTCGGGGTTGCCCATTTGCTGCTGCAAGGCGTCACCGGCTCCCTTGAGGTCGTTGATCACTCCGTTGACCAGCTTGAGCCCCATGGTTCCGACCAGCAATCCGGCAGCGCCGTGCACGACGAGCGGTAGACCGAATGGCGTGAACGCAAACGCGGCTCCCGCAGTGTTGACTGTTTGTTTGATGTTCATTTCCGCGCAATTTGTTGTTCGTTGTTCGGCATCTGTTGGCGGTACATCATATGCCTGCTTTTCAGCAAAATATAACACAAAATCAGGGGTCGATTGCAAGCGAGGCGGGTTACTTTTGTTCGACTTTTGTTTTCAACGCACGGTTCATCGCTTCGTAGCTGGTACGGATAACGCCTGAAAAGAACGCAAGAAACGGGGAGGATAAAGCGCCGCCGAATGTTTCGGCGTGGATGAAAAGCGTCTTTCCGGCGTCGAGCGGTTGCAGCTCGAACCAGTGGCGTCCATGTAGAAGTCCGAGAAAAAGCACGCCGCGCCAGCCGAGAATTTCGTTCCGGCTGAAACGGTCAATTTTCGCCGTGAAGCGGATCGGCGGCAGCCATGCGAGCCTGATGGTGATGTGGAGGGTCGCATCCGGCGTTGCCTCTCCGTCGATACGGCGGAGGCACGGGTTCCACGCGACATAGTCGCTGAAGCCGACGAGCGCCGTCCAGACACGCTCCGGCGGCGCGTCGATGACGATCCCGGTTCTGACGGTGTTCATCACACTCCCCCGCCCTTCACTCCCGCCAGCCGCCGCCGACCGCACGGTAGAGATCAGCGATGGCCGCGAGGCGGCTGCGCTGCACGTCGGCAAGCTCCAGCTCCGACTGGAGCAGCGAGCTTTCGGTGGCGATCACTTCGAGGTAGGTCGCCATGCCGCTGCTGAAGAGCAGGCGCGAGTTTCCGGTGGCCTTGCGCAGCGCGGCCACGCGCTCGACGGCGATCTTCTCCTCCTCGCCGGTCTTGTCAACCTGCGTGAGGGCGTTCGATACCTCGCCGACCGCCTTGAGTAGCGTCTGGCGGAAGGTCAGTTCGGCCTGGTCGCGGCGGATTTTCGACTGCTCGTACTGCGCCTTCAACTGGCCATGCTGAAAGACGGGTTGCAACAGGTTGCCCCGCACGGTTTCGAAGAGCGAGCCGGGGGTCGAGAACCACTTGCTCGTCTCGATGGCGTTCAGCCCGCCCTGCGCCGTGACGGAGAGCGACGGGTACATCATCGCCTTGCTGACGCCGGTCAAGGCGTGCGCCTCCATGAGCGACGCTTCGGCGGCTCGTACGTCGGGCCGGTTCGAGAGCAGGGCGAGCGGCACCCCCGCGCCGAGGCCGCTTGGCATCACGAATGGCGCGGCTCCACGACTGCGCCTGATTGGCGTGCCGGGCATCCGTCCGGCGAGGATCGCGAGCGCGTTCTCCTGCGCGGTGCGCGACGCTTCGAGCTTCGGCAGGGCGAGTTTGGCCGCAAGCAGTTGCGACTGCTGCTGATCGACGGCGAGGCTCGTGACGTTGCCCGCGTCGTACTGCAAGCGCATCATTGAGAGCGTCGTTTCGGCAAGCGCGATGTTGCGTTTGGTGATCTCGATCTGCTCGTCGAGCATCCGGAGGTTCCAGTACCCTTGCGCCACGCTCGCGACCAGCGTCGTGCGCACGGCCCGCGCCGCGTCGGTGCTGCGCAGATACTCGGCGACGGCTGCCTTTTTGGCGTTATGCAACTTCGCCCAGATGTCGAGTTCCCACGAGACGTTCATCTGCGCCGTGTAGTTCCGGCTGGTTCGCTCCTGATTCTTTGACGCCGCCGAGCTGTTTTCCGATGCTCTCGAATAGTCCGCCGAGGCGCTGATCGTCGCTTCGGGCAGGAACCACAACTTCGCCACGTCGAGCGTCTTGCCCGCGTAGTCGATATTCTTCATGGCGATGAGCAGGTCCTGATTGCTGGCCACGGCGCTGTCGATCAGCTCGATCAAGTCGGGATCGGCGAAGAACTGCCGGTACGGCACGGAGGCCATCTCCCTGCCCGCGCTCTCCGGCCCCGGATACGCTGCCGGTAACTGCGCGTCGGGACGGCGGTACTCCTTCACCGGACTGCACGCCGACAGGCCGATGGTGGCAAGAAGCGTCATGGACAGCAGCGGAAGCGCGTGTTTCATCGGTCGGTTGCTTTGGTTCTTCATTCGTGCGATCCCTCCTTCTTCATCTGCGCTTCGAGCAGGGTTCCCGCTTCGACAATCTCCGCCGCCGGGCCGGTGAAGCGCTCCTGCAATCCCTGGAACGCCACGAAGAGCACCGGCACCACCATGATGCCGAGCACCATGCCGACGAACATGCCGCCGATAGCCGACGCGCCGATCGAGTGGTTGCCCATCGCCGCCGGGCCGGTCACGAAGAGCAGCGGCAAGAGACCCGCCACGAAGGCGAGCGAAGTCATCAGAATCGGGCGCAACCGGGCCGTCGCCCCCGCCATCGCCGCTTCGACAAGCGACATGCCCGCCACGCGCCGCTGAAGCGCGAACTCCACAATCAGAATCGCGTTCTTGGCCAGAAGACCGATCAGCATGATGATCGCCACCTGCACGTAAATGTTGTTCTCGATGCCCGCCAGCTTGATGCCGAGAAAGACGCCGAAGAGGCCGGTCGGAATGGAGAACATGACGGCGAGCGGCAACAGGTAACTCTCGTAGAGCGCCGAGAGCAGGAAATAGACGAACACCACCGAGAGCAGGAAGATGAAGACGAGGCCGCCGGAAGATTCGATCTCCTCGCGGCTTTGGCCCTTCCAGTCGTAGGTAAAGCCCGAAGGCAGACTCGTGCGCGACACCTCGTCCACCGCCTTGATCGCCTGGCCGGTACTGAAGCCGGGCTTGACGATGGCGTTGATCGAGATAGCGTTGAAGAGGTTGAAGTGATCGACCGCATCCGGTCCGTACACCTTCTGGAGGCTGACAATCGAGGTGACCGGCACCATCTGGCCGCTCGTGCTCTTGACGAAGATACCGTTCAGGGACTCGGGGGTGCGGCGGTCGTCGGTCTCGGCCTGCATCACCACGCGGTAGTACTTGCCGAAGCGGTTGAAATCCGATGCCTGCTGGCTGCCGTAGTAGGCTTGCAGGACGGTCATCAAATCCTTGACGTTCACGCCGAGATCAGCGGCCTTGACGTTATCCACTTGCAACTCGTACTGCGGATAGGTCGCCTTGAATGTGGTAAAGGCCGCCGCAATCTCGGGCCGTTTCATCAAAGCGCCGATGAACTCCTTGGAAACCCCCTCGAACTTGCCGAGGTCGCCACCGCTCCGGTCCTGCAACACCAGTTCGAGGCCGCTCACCGTGCCGAAGCCGGGCACAGTTGGCATCGCGAGCACGAAGAAGTTGCCCTCCTTGACCGGGCCGAGCCTCTTGTTGATCATGGCGATAATCCCTTTCACATCGCGCACTTCGCCCCGCTCCTTCAGATCCTTGAGCTGCATGAACATCAAGCCGGCGGAGGGAGAAGAGCTGCGCGAGAGGATGTTGATGCCAGCGACGGAGATTACCTTTTTGATCGCCGGAACCGACTGGAGGATACCGCTGGCCCTGTCCATCGTCGCCTGCGTGCGCGAAAGCGAGGTACCCGCGGGCATCGAAACCGAGACGATCACGAAACCATTGTCCTCGTCGGGAATGAAGCCGGTCGGCGTGGTCTTGAACATCCAGAACGAGACGAGCGTGACGAGGCCGAGGCCGACGAAGGCCGCCATTCTGTTCTTCATGAAGAATTCGAGAATGCCGGTGTATCGGCGGCGCACCGCATCGAATCCGGCGTTGAATCCTTGAACGAAGCGCCCGCCGACGCCGCCGAAACGGGCGTGCTTGCCCTCTTTGGCGTGTTCATGCAGGCCGGTCAGGAAGAGTGCGCAAAGCGCCGGGCTGAGGGTCAGCGCGTTGACCGCCGAGATCAGAATCGCGATGGCGAGAGTGAAGGCGAACTGGCGGTAGAAGACGCCGGTCGATCCCTGGAGGAAACCGACGGGCAGGAACACCGAGGCCATGACAAGCGTGATCGTCACGATGGCCGTGGTGATCTCGCGCATGGCCGCAACCGTCGCTATTTTCGCAGGATAGTGCTTCTCCTCGATCTTGGCGTGCACCGCCTCGACCACCACGATGGCGTCATCGACGACGATACCAATAGCGAGCACGAGGCCGAAGAGCGTCAGCACATTGATCGAAAAGCCGAAAAGATTCATGAAAAAGAAGGTGCCGACAAGGGCGACCGGCACGGCGATGGCCGGAATGAGCGTCGAGCGGAAATCCTGCAAGAAGAGAAACACCACGAGGAAGACGAGCAGAAACGCCTCGATGAGCGTGTGCTGCACCTGCTCGATTGATTCATCCACCACCTTTTTCGAGCTGAAGGGAATCGAGTACTCCACGCCTGTCGGGAAGGAGCGCGACGCCTTTTCAAGCACCTTGCGCAGCTCGGTCTCAACCTTGTTAGCGTTGGAGCCGGGCGCCTGATAGACCGCCATCACCACGCCCGATTTGCCGTTGACGTTGGTGTTGACCGTATAGTTGTACGCGCCGAACTCAATCCGCGCGATGTCCCGCAGCCGCAGCAGGGAGCCGTCGGGATTGGCGCGAACGACGATGTTCTCGTAATCCTCCGGGCGCTCGAACTTGCCGCGATACTTCATGACGTATTGCATCGGCTCGCTGCTCATCAGGCCGAACGCGCCCGGCGCGGCTTCGAGGTTCTGGCTCTGGATTGCCGCCGACACCTCCTGCGGCGTCAGGCCGTACGCGGCCATCTGCGCCGGACGCAGCCAGACGCGCATGGCGTAATCCATGTTGCCGTAAACCGACACCTGCCCGACCCCCGGAACCCTCGACAGGTCATCGACGATATTGATCTTGGCGTAGTTCTGCAAAAACCTGGTATCGAACGCCGCGACGTTGCTCGACAGGTTGATCAGCATGATCTGGCTGTTCTGCCGCTTGACGGTCGAAATGCCGATCTGGTTCACCTCGGCGGGCAGGCGACTGGTGGCCTGCGCCACGCGGTTCTGCACGTTGACCGCCGCCTGGTCGGCATTGGTGCCCTGCTTGAAGAAGACGTTGATCGAAAGGGAGCCGTCGTTGGAAGAGGTCGAGGTCATGTAGGTCATGTTCTCGACGCCGTTGATCGCCTCTTCGAGCGGCGGAGCCACCGTGCGCCCGACGGTCTCGGCGTTCGCGCCGGGATAGCTCGCCGTCACCGACACGCTTGGCGGGGCGATATCGGGAAAGCGGGTGATCGAGAGCTGGGTCATGCCGACCAGACCGAGAATGACGAGGATGATCGAAATGACCGTCGCCAGTACCGGGCGGGAGATAAAACGTTCTAACATATGCCCTTGTCCTTTAGCGAGCGTTCTGGGTCGATGGCGCGGAGGCGCTCGCCGGAGCTGCGGGCATCGGCTTGATCACCGTGCCGTCCTGCAACTTCTCGATACCGGCGGTCACGATCACGTCGCCCGGCTTGATGCCGTCGCTGACGATGTAGTTCGGCCCGCTCTTTCCCGCCACGGTGACCACCTGCTTGACGACCTTGTTGCCCGCCGTCAGCAGCGCCACCATCACCTTGTCCTGCAACTCGACCGTCGCCGCCTGCGGCACGAGAATCACGTTATCGTAGTTTGATGTGAGGCTCACCTTGCCCGAGTTGCCGCTGCGCAGAAGCCGCTCGTTGTTCGGGAACGACACCCGCATTCCGATGGAACCGGTCGTGGCGTCGAAATCGCCGCTGATCGATTCGAGCTTGCCGCCATGATTATAGACGGTGCCGTCCGACAGGGTCAGCGTGACCGGCGGCACGGCGTCGATCTTCTGTTGCATGGTCTGGCCGGGATAGACCTTCTTGAAGGTCGCGAACCCGGCCTCGCTGATGCTGAAGACGGCGTACATCTTTCCGACGTCCGACACCGTGGTCAGCGCCTGCGCCTGATTCTTGGTGAGCAGATTGCCCTGGCGGAAAGGAATCCGACCGACATAACCGGCCACGGGAGCCTTGACCACCGTGTAATTAAGATTGATCGACGCATATCGCGCCGAAGCGGCGGCCTGCTCGGCCTGCGCCCTGGCGGCCTGCTCCAGCGCCTTGGCTGTCGTGAGCTGCACCGGCGCAATCACCTTGTTCTCGACCAGCGGCACGAGCTTTTCCGCGTTCACCTTCGCCACCGCCGCCTGCGCCTCGGCGGCATGTTGCGCGGCCAGCGCCGACTGGTACTGCTCGCGCCAGACCGAATCATCAATCCTGAACAGCGGCTGCCCTTTCTTGACCAGATCGCCCTCTTTGACCAGAATCGCCTGAAGCACGCCATCCACCTGCGGCCTGATCTCGGCGTCAGCCAAGCCTTCGAGCCTGACGGAGTAGTCGCTGGAAACGGTTGCGGAGGAGGTGGTGACGGTCATGACCGGCAGGGCGGGCGTCACCTGCTTCTGCTCCTCCTCTTTCTTGCCGCACCCCGAGAGAAGGAGCGACGAACCGAGAAGCACACTCAAAGCAAGCCGGGAAAAACGGTGTCGAAAAGCGGGAATCGTGTTCATGGAGTATCGAAAAAATCTGAAAGTGCTGATGAATGGTAACTGATGAATCTATATAACGAAAAATCGAGAAATACGTTACCGTTCATCAAAAAAGAGCGGACGCGCCGGAACGATCTCTCCGCTCAACCGTCTGGTGGGACGCCAGTTACCCGCAATTCCCGCGTTCGAAATCGAGCAGCCAGCGCTTCATCTCCGTTCCGCCGAGATAGCCGCCAATCCGCCCGCCAGCCCCGACCACACGGTGACACGGCACGATGATCGGCAGCGGATTGCGTCCGCACGCCGTCCCCACCGTCCGCGCCGCCCCCGGCGAGCCGATAACCGCCGCCAGTTCGCCATACGAAACCGTCGCGCCGTACGGGATGGAAAGCAACCCCTCGCGCACCCGCCGTTCGAATGCCGTTCGAGGCTCGGCAAGCGGCAACGAAAACTCCCGCAACTTCCCCGCAAACCACGCATCAAGCTGCCGGAAAGCCTCGTCGATCAACGAAGAACCCGGAGCGCTGAGCGCCGTTGACGGTTCATCGTGCATGAATAATAGTTCAGTAACCAATCCCCCGTGCGCCCTGATGCCGATCAAACCCACAGGCATACGGCGGCAGGAAAACGAACTGTAATTTGTCAGTATAGACTCTTGCTGCATTTCTACCGCTTACTTATTGGCGTTGAATAACTTCATTTCATCAGCCATACATCTCAACCCCCACGCATGATGAAGAGTTGCAGAGATAGCATGGGCACATGGAGCGAGGTGCGCAATAATGAGAAACCGAACCGCTTATTCGCTACACGAAGGTCAGCATTTGCAATGGATTGTTGAGAATAAATCTATAAAGCGTATCGTAAACGTAATTTTTCCACTTAACCCGCCAGTGCGCCAAAGAGCTGCTCGCGCCATGGAAGTTCGATGTCATCATGGGATTTCGCGAAGGCATCGCAGCTAAACCCGACCCGACCGGAGCGCTGCTCGTGGCTGAAGAACTCGGCGTCGAGCCAGCCTCGATCCTCTACGTCGGCGACAGCGGCGTGGACATGAAAACCGCCAACGCCGCCGGCATGTACCCCCTCGGCGTAACCTGGGGCTACCGCCCCAGCGACGAATTCCTCGCCACCGGCGCGGCACGACTGGTCTCGACGCCCGAAGAGATCATCCCGCTGTTGACGGCGTGATGTTGAGGGGACAAATATGATTTTTTATTCCTGCAACGAAAGGGATCAACAATTTTGAGTGCTTGATTTCGTTTCTCTGTCATTCTGAGCGAAGCGAAGAATCCACAACTCTTTTTTAGTAAAAAGATGGACTCTTCGTTTCGTTTTGTTTCGCATTATTCAAAATGACCGACTTTTCTTTTTCTTTTCGAGAATTTCTTTGAATTAACATCCATTTGCAATCATTACGCTTTTGCTTCACGAAGCAAAAGCCATTTAAAGAATTTAACTCCTTTCTCTGTCAACTCAAATGAACTTGTATTTGTTTTTGGCATAACAAAACCAAATACTCTTGCTTCGGCCAATCCAGGCCATTCTGTACGAAAATATGTCGATGCGAGTATATTCCCCTTATTCGCAACAAATGCATCAATCTTGCCTGAACTCAATATTTCTTCAAATTCACTCGCACTCACATTACTTGCCGATTCCGACAGTTTTTTCTTTAATTCCTGTATTTCTTTTTCCTTTTGAAAAATCTCTTTATCCTTTGCAAGCAATTGCTTTTGCGTCTCTACATCTCCGCCCTGCAAATCAAAATATTTAGACCAAATCGCTGAAACAAGCTGACCGAGTTCTTTCTTTGAATAATCTTTGGGCATTAAATGCAACAAGTTGTCTGTCAAATCAGGGTATCTCTCACTTATTTCATCGTACGTTTTCTGTGAGTCGAAAATCGAAATTATCTTGTTCAAATCGAAATTGTTCCCTTTTTTCGATTCTTCTCTTAGAACATGCTTTATCTCCTTATCCACCCATGACGACTGCAACGACTGCTCTGTAAAGAAAATCAAAACAATATCTGCCTTATCGAGACCATCTCGAAATATGGATTTCCGCAAATTATCCCCCGGCACTATTTTCCGTTTATCAAGCCATATATTTATATAGCAATCTTCTAAATCTTTGACAATCGGCTCCACATAGTCTTGTTTGTCATCCGAAGAATGGCTTACAAAAACCAATACAGAATTCCCCATTTTCTTACACCCCCAGTTATGCTTTGACTTATATACCTTTTAAACAAAAATCAACACACGTAAATTATAACTAAAATCCTTCACATTACCAGCAACGAACTCCTCGCCACCGATGCCGCGCTGCTCGTCTCATCCCCCAAAGAGATCATCCCGCTGCTAACCACTTGACCTCACGGACGATGAAATGAGCGTGAGTTCACACGTTTGTAACCGTTTCGTTACCAGCGATTGCCTATGTTGTTGCATCGGGCCGATCCGGCGGACAGTTGCCGGGCAGGGCCGGGAGCCTTTTCGACATTCTGTTCCTCACTCAACACATGGGCGAAACCACCTCAGACGCGCTCCTCTCGGGAGCGGCTCCGATGCCGGTGCATTCCAACGGCAAGGAGCGCCACAAGAACTTCACCGACCCGTCACTCTACATCAACCGTGAGCTGAGCTGGCTCATCTTCAACCGCCGCGTGCTCGACGAGGCGATCCGGCCCGACGAGCATCCACTGCTCGAACGCGCCAAGTTCATCGCGATCTTCAGCTCCAACCTCGACGAATTTTTCATGATCCGCGTGGCGGGCATCGAAAAGCAGGTCGAGGCGGGAATCCGCAAGAAAACCATCGACGGATTCACGCCGTCCGAACAGCTCGAACGCATCAGAACTGAGGTGCTCGAGCAGCTCGAACTGCGTCACGCCTGCCTCTACGGCGACATCCTGCCCGCGCTCTCAGCAGTTGGCATCAGCTTCGTCCGCTTCACCGATCTGTCGGACGGCGAGCGGGAGGCGCTGAACGCATACTTCCGCGAGGCGATCTATCCCGTGCTCACACCCTTGGCCTTCGATACCGGCCACCCCTTTCCGTTCATGTCGAATCTGTCGCTAAACCTGGCCATCGAGCTGGAGGACATCGAACATGGCAACAGAAAATTCGCCCGCGTCAAGGTGCCAAGCATCCTGCCGCGCCTCCTGAAACTCAACGACGTCGTCGGACTTGACAGCGATCCCTCGCGTCTGCGCTTCCTGTGGATCGAGGAGCTGATCCGGCACAACCTCGATCCGTTGTTTCCGACAATGAAAATCTTGCAGTCTCACCAGTTCCGCATCATCCGCGATGCTGACATCGAGATCGAGGAGGACGAGGCGGGCGACCTTCTGCAAACCATCGAAAAGGGGGTGAGGTCACGACGATACGGCGATGTGGTGCGTCTCGACATCAACCCTGAAATGCCGGAGTTTATGCGGCAGTTGCTGATCGACAATCTCGAAATCGAAGCGCGTTGCGTCTATGAAATCGAAGACGCGCTCGGCCTCGACTGCCTGATGGAATTGCTGAAAATCGACCGGCAGGAGCTGAAAGACGAGCCGTTCATCCCGTTCAATCCGTTCGAGGAGGCGCGAAACGCCAACATTTTCCGCGCCATCGATTCGGGCGACCTGCTTCTGCACCACCCTTACGACTCGTTCCAGCCGGTGGTCGATTTCATCGACAGGGCGGCGAGCGATCCCGACGTACTCTCGATCAAGCAAACGCTTTACCGGGTCGGCGGCAACTCTCCCATCGTCCGGGCGCTGATGCGGGCCGCAGAACTCGGCAAGCAGGTGGCCGTGCTGGTAGAGCTGAAGGCGAGGTTCGACGAGGAGAACAACATCGGCTGGGCGCGTGCGCTCGAAGATGTCGGTGCGCACATCGTCTACGGCCTGCCCGGGCTGAAAACCCACGCCAAGCTCACGCTCGTGGTGCGCCGCGAAGCGCAGGGCCTCAAGCGCTACCTGCACCTCGGCACGGGCAACTACAATCCGGCCACCGGCAAGCTCTACACCGACTACAGTTTTTTCACTGATGACGACTGCCTCACGGAAGAGGTCTCGGAGCTGTTCAACGCGCTGACCGGTTACTTCCGGTACGTCGGCTACCGCCATCTGCTGGTCTCGCCAATCAATACGAGAACGCGAATGATCGAAATGATCGAGCGCGAGATCGGGTGGGCAGGCAAGAGCGAAGGACGGATCATGATGAAGATGAACTCGCTGGTCGATCCGGCCACGATCCAGGCGCTCTACCGCGCCTCCTCTGCGGGCGTCGGGATCGATCTCGTCGTGCGGGGCATCTGTTGCCTCAAGCCTGGCATTCCGGGCGTGAGCGAAAACATCCGGGTTGTCAGCATCATCGGACGCTTTCTCGAACACAGTCGCGCCTACTGGTTCGCCAACGGAGGAAAGCCGGAGCTGTACCTCGGCAGCGCCGACCTCATGCCACGAAACCTCGACGACCGCGTCGAGACGCTCTTTCCGGTCATCGACCCCGTGCTGGTGGAAGAGGTCAGGGAGGAACTCGAACTCCAGCTCGCCGACAACCTCAAGGCGTGGAAGATAGGGGCAAGCGGCAACGGTACGCTCCTCCGCAACGATGCGCCGAAGGTCAACAGCCAGGAGCGGTTCATGAAACGCCGCATGCAGAAGAAAAAATCGACCGGCATCAAAAACCGGTTGAGCATGAACTGACCGAAAACGGCAACGATGTGGTGACAATTCTGTTAACACTTAGCAACAGAATGATATATCACGCCCAGACCAGTTAATTTGCGTGCCATGAACACTGAAAAAATTCCGATCAATCATCGATTGCCGCACGGAAGCGGGAAAACTCAGGTTGTATAATGACGCAAGGCGATCATCGATTCCTTGAGTATCACGGCCACGAACGGCATCGATTCATCAACGTTCTGCAATGATGCGCACTTTCCGAGAAATTATGGGCACGCTCGACGGTACCGGCGATATCGACTGCTCGAACATGGGGCTTACCTCGCTCGAAGGGTGCCCGGAAATCGTCGAAGGCTTTTTCAACTGCTCCGGCAACCGGCTCACCTCGCTCGAAGGCGCGCCCCGGATCAGTGGCAATTTCGATTGCTCCGACAATGCACTCGTCTCGCTCGAAGGGGGGCCGCGAACCGTCAACGGCGATTTCAACTGTTCGTCAAACCTGCTCTCGTGCCTGAAGGGTGGGCCATCGAAGGTGAAGGGCGATTTCGACTGCTCCAGCAACCACCTGATTTCGCTTCTCGGCTCGCCGAAAAAGGTGAAGGGTGTGTTCGACTGCTCCGGCAACCGGCTCGCCTCGCTTTACGGAGCGCCGCTCGAAACAGCTTCGTTCAACTGCTCCGGCAACCGCTTGCGCTCGTTGCAGGGAGCGCCGGACGACGTTCACGCCGATTTCAACTGCTCCTCGAACCTGCTCGTTTCACTCGACGGAGCGCCGGAGTTCGTCAACGGAAACTTCTCCTGCGCCGACAATATGCTGGAAAATCTCGCCCTCGGGCCGGTCGAAGTGGCGGGCAGTTTCAACTGCTCCGGCAACCGGCTCGTGAGCCTCAAGCGCTTTCCGAAACGGCTCTCGGAAGCGCTCGTCCGTGCGAGCGATTTCAACGGTTCGAATAACGGCCAGGGTGCGCAGAAAATCATCAAAGCTCCGCTCAAATGCTCCGGTAACCAGCACGAAGTATTATCTTCATAACTACTTAAAACCGCGAGCCGATGAGCGACACTCAGGAGACCCTTTTTTTCAGAATCAGCGGAGAGGCTCCGCTGGCGCAGGCTGTTGGGCAGAAGCTGCCTGCCGGGTGGCGCGTGGGCAAGAGTTCGACGCGGCGCGAACGGCTCGTGTTCTACGACACCTTCGAGGAGGAGGCGTTGCGCAAGGGGCTGGCGGTGATGCGCAGAAAGGGGGTGCTCTGGATCATCGATCTCGAAAGTGGCGCTCTGGAGACCGAAACGCCCCTCGTCCAGACGCCGCCCCACTTTTTCGCCTCCCATCTGCCGGAGTGCAAGGCCCGGAAAAAGCTCTTGCAGTGCAGCAGCCTCCGCGCCTTCATCAACCGCTGCGCCATCGACCGCTTCGTCACCTCGTGGCGGATTCTCGACCAGGAGGACAAAACCGTCGCGACGCTTGAATTCGAATCGATCCACAAGTCGGACAAAAGCAGCGAGACCGTTTTTCCGCGTTACTACTCGATCACGCCGCTCAAGGGGTACCACAAAGAGCTGTCAACGATGCTCATGGCGCTGCCCGAGCCGGTTGACGCCTATCGCGTCACGAGCTTCCGGGAGCGCTTCGTCGCCATCATGGAGGCCGCCGCGCCGACTGGCAAGGGCTATTCCTCAAAGCTCCACTTGCAGCTCGACCCCCGCGCACCGATTCACGAAAACGTCCGTCGGCTTTTGCAGTTCACCTCGTCGATCATGGCGGCGAACGAGGAGGGCATCCGAAAAGATATAGACTCCGAGTTCCTGCACGACTTTCGCGTCTCGATTCGCCGGAGCCGCTCGATTCTGCGGCTGCTCAACGGTGTGTTCGAGCCGGAAAAAACCGCCTGGGCGCTCGCCGGGCTGCGCGAACTCGGCAAGCGCACCAACGACCTGCGCGACAGCGACGTCTATCTGCTCCGGCGCGACGAGTACACCCGGCTCCTGCCGCCTTCGTTGCGACCGGCGCTCGATCCATTCTTCAGCGATCTCGAAGCGGAGAAACGCCTGCATCACCGCCAGTTCAACCGCTACCTCGCGGGCAAGGAGTATCCCGGCTTCATGGCTGCGCTGAAGGAATTCATCGCAAAGGAAGCGTTACCGGACGAACAGACCGCGCCGCTCGCCGCGCGTCCGACGGGCGAAGTTGCGGTGAAGGTGATCCGCAAGGCGCTGAAAAAGCTGCTCGCGCACGGACGCCGGGCCAACAGCGAAACGAGCGACGCCGAGCTGCACGAGCTGCGTATCGACTGCAAGAAGCTCCGCTACCTGCTTGAATTCTTCGCATCGCTCTTCCCGCCGAAAGCCACCGTGCAGGCGATCAGGCAGATGAAGTCGCTGCAGGACAACCTCGGCACGTTCGTCGATCTGTCGGTGCAGATGGAGTTCCTGCAAAGTCGCCTCGAAGCTCTTCCGGCGGACAGGGGCGGCATCGGCGAGGCGGCGGCCATCGGCGGCCTGCTGGCGACGCTCTACCGCGAACGGGAAAAAGTGCGGGCGCACTTCCACGAAATCTTTTCGGGATTCGACAGCAGCGAGACCGGAGAGCTGTTCGACGAGCTGCTGAGCGGACTTTCGGAATCATGAAGACCATCGCCCTGTACAGCATCAAGGGTGGCGTGGGCAAAACCGCCGCCGCCGTGAACCTGTCGTACCTGGCCGCGACCGCCGCGACGCCGACACTCATCTGCGATCTCGACCCGCAGGGCGCAAGCTCTTTCTACTTTCGGATCACTGCATCGCGCAAGCACAGCAGCGAAAAACTCCTCAAGGGAAACGACAAAATCCTCAAGCAGATAAAGGCGACCGACTTCCCCCATCTCGACCTGTTGCCCTCCGACTTGTCGTACCGGAACCTCGACATCGAGCTGTCGGAGTCGAAAAAGCCGAAGAAGCTGCTCTCGAAAAACCTCGAAGGGCTTGCGGGCGAGTACCGCTACCTCCTCTTCGACTGCCCGCCGAACCTCACGCTGCTCTCCGAGAGCGTCTTCCGCGCCGCCGACCTGATCCTCGTGCCGGTCATCCCCACGACGCTCTCCATCCGCACCTTCAACCAGCTCGTTGAGTTTTTCGATGGCAACGGCCTCGACAGCTCGAAAATCGCCGGATTCTTCTCGATGGAGGAGAAACGGAAAGCGATGCACCGCGACATCGTCGAAGAGTTCAGCGCCAATCCGGCGATGCTCCGCCAATCGATCCCCTACAGCTCGGAGGTCGAAAAAATGGGCCTCACCCGCGCCCCCCTCAACGCCACCCACCCCAAATCCCCCGCCGCAAAGGCATACGGCAAGCTGTGGGAGGAGGTGAAGCAATTCATAATGAATAATGGATAATGGATAATGGATAATGCAGAATTGAAGAGCTTGGCGCTCCTCGTTCTTCTTCTGATCAGTCTGAACCACCGGAGCCGCCCGATTCTTCATGGCTTTCTGGCCGCTCTTTTTTCCGCCAGCCTCGCTCTCACCTCTTCCGTGCTATAGGCAGATACCACTACAGTCACCGTTCGGTAATAGCCAGCTTGATGGCGAGTCCGGCGAAAATCGCGGCTGCCGTGCGGTTGACGAGCCTGAGCGCAACAGGCGAACGGCGAAAGCGCTCGCCGAGTCCTCCGGCGACCATGCTCAGGCTGCCGAAAATGATCAGGGTGGCCAGAATGAAAAGCACGCCAAGTTCGAGGAACTGCGTGGTCATCGAACCACGACGTGGATCGGCGAACTGGGGAAGAAAGGCGAGAAAAAAGATCGAGACCTTCGGATTGGTCAGATTCATGATGATGCCCCGCCGGTATAGCTCGATGCCGGAGAGCGCGGGGGCCGTCGATTCGCCGATCTCACCACCCGCCCGCCAAGCCTGCCAGGCGAGGTAGAGCAGATAGAGCGCTCCGGCAATCTTCAGCACCGTGAACGCGACCACCGAGGCCGCGACGATGGCGGCCAGCCCGAACGCCACCGCGAGCGTGTGGCCAATCAGCCCCGTGCAGAGGCCGAAAGTCACGGCAATGCCAGCAGGGCGACCATGCTGCGCGGACTGCGCGAGCACGAAAAGATTGTCCGGCCCCGGCGCAAGCGCCAGAAGCAGGGCCGCCGGGAAAAACACAAGCAGCGTCTGGATGTCGATCATGGTGATACTTGTTCGATTTAACCGGATAACTCACAACATTTTCTGGAGATAGACCACATCGAAGCGCCGTCCGCCTCGCGACCCGATACCGACGAGGCGTCCCTGCTCGACGAAGCCCCGTGCGAGATGGAAGCGCAAACTCCCCACGTTGAGCGACGACACCGTCGCCACGATGGACTCGATGCCGAGTTCCACTGCGCCGGACTCAAGCGCTTGCAGAATGGACGTGCCGATGCCCTGGCCCGTACATCCGCTGGCGAGAAAGCAGGTCAGTTCGGCGGCGCGGGCGAAGGCCGGAATCGGGCTGTAGGGGCGCAAAAGTCCGAAGCCCGCCAGCACGCCATCGGCATCTCGCGCCACGAATGCGGGATAGCCGTAACCGAAGCTCATGAGCGCCTCGAAGCGCTCCACGCTGACCGGCGCGTCAGTGTAGGTCGCAAAGCTGTGCTCAACGTAATAATTGAAGATTTCAGCCATCTCCGCCATATCGTCGCCCGAGACCGGCAGCAGTTCGACCTCCATCAGCGGAACCTCTCGGTACGCTGTCCGGCGGCGAGCTTGCCCCCGTGATGGCCGAGCAACACCACCGTCGGCAGCATGACGAAGAGCGACGCCACATAGAGCCAGGCAAGCACGCCGCCCGCCTGCATCACCCCCGGCACGGCGACGCGGATCGAAACGGCGATCACGCACAGCACGAGAAGCAGAATCGAAAGCCTGATCTTCTTCTGGAACACCGGAGCCTTCGCCCCCTTGTACTTTTTCTTCCATTCGCGGATGCCGGAATAAAAGGAGACCGGCACGGCAAGCAGCACGATAACCAGCAGATGAATCACCGTGCGCTCGAAAAAGGGATCACCCGTCGGCAGAAAAAGCAGCAGGTAGAGCACGGCCACCGGCACCACCCCATTGCTGAAATGCGCCGCCACAGGATGCAGCAAGAAGCTCTGCTTCAGCTCTTTGATAAACTTGAACTCCATAGGCGTAAACGTGATAACGCAGTTTTGCGGATTGGCCGGAACGTCTCAATCAAAATGTACGCGCCTGCCGTCGGCCTTGCAAGCGCGGCGCGAAAATCAGGGGTGCGTGGGGACGGGAAATGCGAAGAAAGCGAAGATGGTCGCTGCATCGCCGCGCTTACCTGCCACTGGCTTGATAGGTGTCGAGCTTCACCATGCCGAAACCCTGTGAGTTCCTTTCGCCGAAACCGCAATCATAGCCTACTTCCGTTAACGCTGGCGGCGCTTCAAGCCGAAATGGGGCAAGCGTGCCTTTTACCATTGTTTCATCGGGTTTCCCCTCTTTGACGGAAACAAGCTTCTGCACTCTCCCCTGCCTGCGTTCAAGGTATTCGCTGTCGAGCGTGAAGCGACAATTGGTATCAGATGCGGGATATGGTTTGCCATGCAACGCTTCATACTTTCGCGCAAGATTCGCAAATAGCTTTTGCTCAAACTCCTCGTCGCCGGGAAAAAGAAACTGCGTATATCGATCGTTATCGTTTTTCGTGCTGCACACAATCGGCGACAACGCGACGAAGCGCATGTCTGCCGTGAATTCGGGAGGATCGAGCCGCCTCACCGTTTCAACACGAAACTGCTCATGCCCCACGCGCACTATCGGTTGGTGCAACAGCCCAATCACAAGATGTTCGATGAACTCACTTTTCGGTGAGGAGACGGTAAACTGCAACAGGTTTTCCCGTGTGTTCATTGTACCATCCTCTAGAAAATGCCATTTCTTCCCTTTTGCGGCAACATAGAGCGGAGAGAACGTAAAGAGCTTGAACGCCCTGTTTTGCAACACATAACCCTGCTCATGCAATCGTTCGGCATACTCACTTGAGCTTTGATCGACGATGTTGTAGATAAGTGAGGAGAGCTGATGGAAACAGTTTACCGGTAGAGTAATTGACGGCTTGCGGTGTGACAGCGTGAGATTTATGCGCATTGGATATATTTGTATTTTTGATCAAATATAATTACTCTAAAATAGACTCAAAATCACTATACTTTGCAAAGTTAAAGGGAGCTTGCAGTTCTTCGAAGGTTTTATCACGCAGCTTTTTATCATCTTGATACGTAATAATAAATAATTCTATAAGCGACCTGATCGTATCTTTATAATTTTCAATTACAGCCTTTTTTTTAGTATGATTTTTCTGTTCAAAACAGTTAAAATGAGCTAACTTATTGCGAATTGACAATTTCTCTATAAGATTACTGCTGCTCGGCTTTACTTTCTTCTCAAAACGCATCATATGTTTCCAAATAAATATTGTCTTATCTTTTACATCCAACTGATTAATTAGCATATCCTGATCACTATTATCCCAAATAAACTTTATTAACAATGATACATCGAAATGTGTTTTTTCATCTCGACATCTTTGTTCGACATTACCTTTTTGTATCATATCGTATAATCGATATTCACATAAAATCTCAATAACCTGAGTAAAATATATTGCCGTTTTATTAAGGTCATCTAACTCCAAAGCATCCAAACCACGCGCCCACCTATCTATAGATAGCATTATGATCCCATAAATATTTTTTATCTGATTATTACAATCGCTTAAAATCGAGAGAACATTATCTTGTTTTTGTTCATAATAATCAAAAACGCTATTTTGTGCTTCCGAATAATTAAATCTTGACCATTCACTGTAACATTGAGCCGCCGCTTTAATTTGCATTAAACGATTTCTCTCTTTTTCTAAGTCGTATTTTTTAGCTTTTTCTTCTGTAAGCTTTTCGATAGCCTTACCTGCAACTTCAACGACTGCATCAAAGTCTTGTCTCTCCCATAGTGACTTAATTAAAGACTCTTCATTGATATTATAAATTTCATAAGGATTATCAAGTTTATTGAGAAACTCTGTTCCACAACATGCCTTTACACCATTATGATCCTCAAAGTCAACATAAAATATATCAATATCCCATTCAACCGAAGCCGTAAGAAACGCTGAAACGTCCGCAGACTTTTTCCCTCCGGTAATATCAATTGCTATTTTTGAATTTTTATTATCTTGTCTTACTTCATGAATTATTTCTCTTACTCGCTTGAATGTATCCATTGAGCCGATAGAAGCCACATTTCTCTTTATGTCTTCCACGATGATTGTTTGAGATGGCTCTTTGTAACGTTCTATGATGGCTTCAAAATATTCTATTTTACCATCAGGCTTTTTTGTATTTGGATTTAAAGGAACTTTATAAAAATCCCTTGCGCTTTCTTCCGTAGCAACCGGATAGACCTTTTTTGGGGCAAGTGCAAGTATTGTATGCATGAGCGGCTCGGGCGAAAACCCGAGAATCGTTATAAGTGCATCGTATTTGGGCAATTCCTCTAAACTCGGAAGGCCAATATTTTCTTTGGCAATTTGCTTTTGCAATACAACCTTAAAGAGATCAAGCGATTGCTGAAAATGTGGATTTTTTTCTGTCGCATCAATTTCATAACTATTGCCACTTGGCTTGATCCCAAAATACTTCAATGTACCTGTAAAGTGTTGCAATTTATCAGCATCCTTAGACCATACATCAAGTGAATCTGCTATGGACTTTTGAAGCCACTCTGTACGTTTATTCAATATTCCTGATTTCATTATGCACATTAGAGAAGTTTTGCTGCCAGTATTTTCCCGTTTTCAACTTTAGTTATTTGAATTTGAACAGTTTCTCCTTTTTGCTTTATTACACCCTTATTTATGATTAGTACTTGATCACCAATTATTACTTTAAGCGATAAAAATGGAACACATTCCTCCACCGTAGCATAAACTGTTTGCCCTGCTTTATATGTAACCTGTGTCGCGTTTGTATTTTTTTTCTCAGCTTGTTTTAAAATAGCTTTTGCTGTGGTATTTGACTTCTGAACTTCTCTTTCTGTTAAGGGCTTTCCTGAATTTATGTGATTACCTTTTGCGTTTTGTTTATTTTGCTGGGTTATTAATTCTGTTTTTATTGTTGCCGTATCAATACTTGGCAGCGACATATCTTTTGCATCTCCCAAAATCCTGAGCTTGCACCAACCAAGAGGTTCCTTTGCTTTTTCTCCTTCAACTATCAAGCAACGTGATTTTGGAGCAAGAGGACTACCGTTATAATGAATCATATCTCTAACACGAACACGATCAGTCATATTCATATGCAAAAACTGAGTTTTACTCATAAATCCCCCACCCCAACCCGTTCGAAACAATGTCTCATTTGGGCTAAGCCCGAATGTTGATTTGTATAATATTTCAATTTGATTTGTATCTACGTTTTTCTTCCCTTCTGTGTTATTATTTATGGTCTTAGCATAAGAGTAGAATTCCTCACAATCCAAATAAGCTACATTTCTAAAATAATCACTCACAACGTTTAACAATTCCTCTACTGATTGCATATATCTCGGGACTCCGTCAGGATAAAACGATTTTGCAAGTTCTGTGTCTATTGTGATTTTGAAATGAGCTTTTATATTTTTGGGTAAGCATTCAAGAGTAGTTGTATGCTCCTTTTGATAAGTTTGACCGACATTATCCCTACAAACTGTTTTGGCTTGCAACCAATCTAAAGAAGTATTCTGAACGATATTCCCATCACTTACTTTTACAAGTCGAAAAAAATCTACAAGAGACTGATTTCTTTTTGCCTTTTGCCAGCGTTTGTCAAAATCTTTTTTCGACATATAAAATATATCTTGCTTCGTTTGAGGTATTTGCTCAAGCTTTAATATAGAAAGAATTGTGCTGCTTTGTTTAAATTTGTTTTTTGAAAAAATTTTTGCAAAATTTCTCTGATAATTACGCAACTTAGTTTCTACTGAATTAGTATCATTATGATAAATATAACAATCGCTTTCCTTTTTTTTCTCAAATATATATTTCTTCTCAAAAGAGCTTTTTAACACCAAACCCATATTTCGTTCAGCACCATCAAAATCTTTGTTTCTTGCTTTTTCCAGAGCATCAACAATAATAGCAATTCCTTGAATTTGGTTATCTAAAGACTTTCTCTGGCTATCAAAAAAATCATTAAACAGAGCATTATTATTATCCTCTTCTAAAAACTTCCAAATAATTGCATTACGGATAGCCCCTTTTAATGAAGTACCTGGTATATATGGATTTCTCTTCCCATTTTGGATAAAATTATTTTTTTGCTCCTCATCATCTTTAGGAGCTTTTTCTGACATTTCAGTTATACCTTTTGCAATTTTTCTTAATTCAGAATCATCCGGATATATATTATTTATTTTCAAAAAGCTTTTAAGGCTATACTTTTTATTTTTTCCATCAAAATCTTTCGCATATTCCTCAATCTTATTCTTATCAGCGATATACTCGCAGAGTTTATCATTATCAATTAAATAAACTAATCCATCACGCCCCCTTAACATCCCTTCTCCGTAATCCAAGTCTTTCCCCTTAATAAAAAGAGGTGTCAGGGTCTCAAGTTCGATAATTTTACTTATCATAGTATCATTCGTTTAGATCGATTTTTATGGGCACACTCATCGCATGACCATAACGATATACATCGTGAAGTCCATCCCACTCAGGGGTCACGATCTTGTCAGGAGTAATATCTACCATGCAGCCATTCAACTTTGTTTGAAAAACGCTTCCTTCTGAGAACATGTTAACGGTTTGGCGTTTACGCTGCAAACCAACTGTTAGCGAACCCGTCCAGCCTTTGCGTATCACGGTATCATAAGCGACTGTTCTTTCAGTATTAGGTATTTCATGGCTTGCAGGATAACAAAGCGAGAGAGAGCAATACGCATTGCTATTTTCCGTATTAAAGAGATCTTCAAAATCAGTCGCATCTTCAAAGAATGGTTTTTCAGCAAGAGTGCCGAGTCCAATATTCCGATCCCCACCGATAGCGCCAACATTATAGATCACTTCAAAAATTTTCTCAAGTGAAGCTTTTGTTTTCTCATTGCATTGAACAAGAAAGTAAAGACCTACACGCTCTTCAAACTTGTCAAAATAAGTTATACCAGAATGAAATAGCTGCGCTTGCATTGAAATTCTATCAAGAGTAGCGCGAGGTCGTATTTGAGCACAGGAAATCCCGTTTCGTTCTAACTCTCCAACATCACTCGCATTTTTTTCAAAGTTTATCCAACCCTTAAAGACATTGAGTGGAATAAACTTTTCCTGTTTTACCTTTTTTCCATACACATCACGTTGATGTTCGCGGTCATTAGTATTACTTTTTGAAAAGGCCATCGGAATCGATAATGGCTTTGGAAGCCAATACCTGTTACCGTTACCCGTCAGTGGAAAAGCAGATGAAATTCTAAATAGTGGTTCGCTCTTAGAAATTATTTTATCACCTTCCTTTACACAAAAACCACATAAAAATTCCTTAAAAGAAATGCCCTTCACGTTACCCAAGATCGCCCAATAATTGGCAATAGCTGCCCAGAGCGTATCCGAATGAATAAAATCCTGAGTTGCTTCAATATCGATACCTGCATTAGCCCTGCCGACGTGCAAAGCGTTCTTAAAGTAGAGACGAACGATATAGGTATTTTCGGCTGACATATTATTAAGCAACTTGTGAATTTTCCACTGAAACCGCAAATGAAATATCTGATAGCTTGTCTTGAAAATCTTTAAAGAAATAATCTGACTCTTTGTCTATATCATTTTGATCTACTTTTCCTGAAGGCTTAACCGGACATAGATTCAATAATCCTTCAATAATTTTTTCTCCATCAAGAGAACGTAAATGTATTTTAATTTGTCCGTGCCCACGTGAAGTGTTCCCACCAAGTCCATCGTGAGTTTCAATTTGTTTCAGTGCCCAAATAATATTTATTAAATCTGACTTAAGCTTTTCATCCGACTTTGTGTTGTCATCTTGAGAATTTATCTCAAACTTTCCGTTCTCATAAGTTTGCACTTTATAGATGATCTCAAAAGCAAATCTTGCACCGGCAGGCACACGTTCAATAGTGCGTGGCAAAGCGTGAGCTGTGATTCGGTCAACAGCAATTTCCATTTTAGCCTCAGTAATTGGCAAGCCTCCTTGCATATATTTCTTTCTTGTATCTTCTGTATAAAGCGCATCCCTAACAATCAGCACAGAAGGTACATTTCTTTCAGACATAGAATTGCCAAAAACTCTACAAACTTCAGATTTTTTTGCATCTTGCTCGTCTTTATAGACTTCCATCCATATTCCTGATGCCATTTCCGATAGTTTTGTTTTATGAAGCAAGGCATTACGTTGTTCTAAAAGAGAGCGGATTCTTCCACGTAGAGAACTCCCGGGTATGTATGGTTCATTAGTCACAGGATTTTTTATAACGGGATTATCGATCCCGCCTTTATCGATTGAATCTGCTGTACCACCGATATGCAACCCGGTCAAGGCTTCAATTTCGCCAGTGATTTTAATATAACCGAGAAGTTTAATCATTCTTTCTACATCTGACATTGGATGTGCTCCTTAGTTATCTTGTTTTTGAGGTTTTAATGTCGAATGATAATCAAGTATTGCTTCAAAAAACTCCATGAAAATTCGCAAATCTTTTACTGATTCGATTTTATTATTCCTCACACAAGCCGCAAGAATCTTGTAAAGTTCTTTGAGATTATTTCGTTCAGAACTTCCAGCAATTTTCGGTAAAATAAATTTGAGCTTGTATTTGTCTTTAAAGTTCGACTCCTTAGGGTCTGTTTGTTGATTCACTAAATCAATTGATTTAACATATGTATAAAATCGACGCAACTGCGTTGGAGTAACATTGATTTCTTTAGCAATCACAGCAGCATATTCGGGTAATTTCTCTAATTTATTTTCTTCAATAGCTCCAAACCGTAAAAAACAATTTATCTCATCCACTATCTGATCAATCGTCATTGCTGATTGATATATATCAGTAAATACATTTCCCATTATTTTGTCCTCCTCAAGAATGAAAGCCAGTTAAGTGCTATATGTAAATGTGAAATCCAGTTTTTCGTATCATCTTTATTTGTATAAAGATAGCCAAACAATTTATCAAATAAATCACTATGCATTTTTGGATTATCTTTAACCTGTTTCATTACCCTTGCCATCGTCGGAAGATAGAGCTTGTAGCTTTCCTGATATTTTTCTATGACGGCAAACCACTTTTCAATAGTTTGATAACTGAACTTTTCAATTTCCAAGACCTGTCGTCCACCCTGAGATTTCAGGCTTCCGCACTCGCGATATGTTTCCATCAAGGGAATCAGAAAATCGCCACTCAAATTCCATCTCATGGAAAGCATATAACGATAGCGATAACGCTCTTCCATTTTTAATCTCCGCTGAAGTTTTGAATCATCGAAGAAAAGAGCAATCCTGTTTTTTTCTACTTCATCGTTTAAAGAGTCGTTATCATTCTTCGCTACGTGCTCTGCTTCGCCTGATTTTTGGGCCATTTGGTAGAGGGGGTACTTTGGCTGGTGCAGGGTGAGGCCACCTGATATTCCGCAACCTTTTTTCTCGCCGTCGAATGAGCCTCCTGTGAAACGGGCGAAGCAGCGTTGAATGTCGAAGGCGAGTTCTGCGGTTTCGTCCCAGGCTCCGAGAATAAAGAGGTCATCGCCTCCAGCGTAAACTACTGATACATTTCGGCCTTTCGTTTTGCCGTCACCATCTTCCTGATAATTTTTGCCAACAATATCGGTAGGCTTATGCCCGTCGCCGAGATTTCCCGCGCATATCTCGTTCAGATAAACCTTGAAAAACAGGTTCAGCATCCGCGACTTTACCGAAAGCTCGGGCAGTGATGGAATTTTGCTGAACATATTGCCCATGTTATCAACATCCATTCGCAATGCGCCAATCAAATCAGCTCCGCATGAACTTGAAGCAAGTCCGGCAAATGTGGCGGTATGATCATCTTCTGGTTTTCTATCTTCTACAGCATCAATGGATTCTATTTCGGCTTTTTTTGCGTACTCCGATAAGTCACCATGCTTGCGGACATACTGCGCATAAAGAATTGTCGGGCTGGGTTCTTCCCATGAATTGATCTGCCAGCCTATAGCAGCTTTATGCTCATTTTTATCTATGCTGTAATAAACATTCTGATCGTTTATACCTTTAAACGTCAGATACCCATCTTTATCTGGCTTTTCTTCATGCCGAGTAACATATTTTGCATCGATGAGGTTGTCACCCAATTTGTACTGATGATAACAACTCTCGGAAAGCCAAGTCCACCGGTCATCATCTCGTTGCTCAACAGGTACAGAACTCATGATTGTACCTTTTTCCCGATCCCTCATTTGTTCAGGAAATAAATCGTCCCTTCTGGTAATCTGGCATTCGGTTCGGGTGGTCAACTGTTTTGGCATTTTTGGTGTGAACAGCTCGTCGAGCTGGTTCAAAAACTTCTGGCGTTTGAGCTTGTCTAACCTTTCAGACTGGTTTTGTCGTAGTGCTCTGAAATCCGCCTCACTTTCAAGCGACGTTGCGCTACATGGCGTTGCATCTAAAGCGATGAAAAACTTTCCTGAAAACTCCTGTAATGCCCAACCATTCAGTACCTCTCTATAACCCTCAATAGCATCGGCAGTTCCGGCTCTGTTCGGCAGCAGCAAGCTGAATCCGCCGCCGCCGGAATAGATAATGGCGTGACGTTTCGCCTGACATGCATTCAAAATCTCGTTTATAATATGCTCGGTAAGCAGCTCCAGCATAAACGAGCGCGCTCGCAGGGTTTTGAGCGCTCCTTTTGAGGAAATGGTATAGACCGTATCCTGAATGCCGGAAAAATCGGCGCTGACGAGCAGGAACGGATTTTCCCTGTCGCTATCGGCAAGCAAACAATCCTGTATGGCGGCTGCTGTTTTGAACAGATGATAAACGGGAACGCTCTCGTTTGCATTGGTCGCCACAAACGACCCGTACTTTTCGAGCGCGGTTAACCCATGCTCATGTTCACCTGGTGCTACGCACGAAAAATCAGGAGGAGCTTCACTATCAGGATAGTTCATTGCTTTTGCTGATAGCTGAGCAGGCTTGAAATACTTGTCGCCGCCGAAGGGAGATTTCAGCGCTGAAAGCGTCAATTCGCGTTCCCGAACACCTGCAAGGCGGAATGCTTCGGCAACATCCGCAGAAACATCACCGTGGCGCTCCTGCAAAAGAGTAATTCCGAACTCGATTATATTTTGACCTGAAAGAGCCATGAGCGGTGATTTCAATTCATGTTGAACTGCACACTGATGCAGTGGTAATGAGAAATCACATCGGGTAACAATGGCTCCCCTGTGATGGATGGTATGGCAAGTAAAAAGAGGTACTGCTGAGCGGGCATGGGTTCTGAGTTTTGGGTATTCCTAAACGACTGAACTGCCGGACAACAAGAACGTGGGCCGCATCGAGCTGTTGGCTCGATGGAGCATGGCATCGGGGCGCGTGGGTGGGTATGGGATTCTGAGTCTTACAACCGGGTCTGCTTCATTGACATCGTTGCGTATATACGTTACGTAGCTTCTCAGTTTTATCCAAGTCTTTTCAGGAAAAAACTGTTTTTTTCTGGAATATTTTTTGGGGGTTTTAGCGCTTGTCGCGAGAGGCGTGGCGGTGTTCGCGGAGGTTGAGGATTTCCGCCACTTCGTACTTTTCACTTGCGCCGGGCGGGGTTGGGCGGAGGCGGGCGACGTCGGGGAAGTGGCCGAGGCGTCCGTGCAGTGATGCGAGAATGACCGACCAAGCTGCCGGATAACCGGCAGGCACGGCCACGAATGGAGTCGTTTGCCACTCCTCGGGCGAAAGTTCCGTGCGGTCGATGGCTTTGGTGATTGCGGCTGCAAAGTTGTTGTCTTCCGGCACATTCCCCAATCGCACATCCACCACACTGGATGATGTCCAGTGCATCTGTTTTTCGATTGCCTGCTGCTGGCCGGGCGAAACCGGATGGCCTGAAAAGTTCAGGATAAGGGGCTGAAGATGAGCATCATCCGCTTTTTTGCCAAAGCTCCGCCTGATTTTTCTCCAAACCTGCCGCGCAATCCGCCAGAGCCACGGGATGTTTTTGGTGAACAGGAATTCAAGAAATTGAGAAATAGAAAGCAATCCCGCTGCAAACCAAAACAGCAAATTCAGATTATTCACCGTCAGCAATTCAGGCATAGAAGATTATCGTCAAAATTGTAATCCGAAAAATCAACTCCGCTTTACTGAAGATAATAATACATTGACCAATACAACCATTTTTCCACAGCAAAAGCAATCCTCTGCGAGTGCAATAAGCTATAAAGAGACTACTGTCAAGTCAATACCAAACAGTCTTGCACATTTCCTGTCATTGCGAGCCGCGAAGCGGCGCGGCAATCCATACGGATTCAGCGCGATAGCGAAAAGGGATGGATCGCCACGTCCCGAAAGGTCAGGACTCGCGATGACGAATCTCCGTCATTTTTCTTTTGACACACCACTACACACTCACTCGGCCTCATTCCCGTTGCCTTCAAGTTTCAATCCTCTGCGAGTGCAATTAGCTATAAAGTGTTTTGTTGATGAATACGGGCATGGTCAAAGATAGAAGAGTTTCAATCCTCTGCGAGTGCAATAAGCTATAAAGTGATGGGAATTGGGGGGGTTTACAGGGGTACTATGTTGGGCGTTTCAATCCTCTGCGAGTGCAATAAGCTATAAAGCTATTGGAAAGGATTGTCCGGTGTGTCAGCAAAATATGCAGAAGTTTCAATCCTCTGCGAGTGCAATTAGCTATAAAGCTTTTGACAGTTGATTCAACCTTACCAAAAAGAAAAAAATATTGTTTCAATCCTCTGCGAGTGCAATAAGCTATAAAGTGCAAAACCATCTAGTTGAGGTGACGCTTCCAGGAGAAGAGTTTCAATCCTCTGCGAGTGCAATAAGCTATAAAGCAGAAACACATTTGTCAGGCTTAATGACAATTTCGACGAAGTTTCAATCCTCTGCGAGTGCAATAAGCTATAAAGTGGTGCAAACGATGCTTATCTCTCATTGTATCCCGCTAATGGGTTTCAATCCTCTGCGAGTGCAATAAGCTATAAAGTATCCTTTCGATAATCAGCTTTTCGATAATCAGCATCAAGTTTCAATCCTCTGCGAGTGCAATAAGCTATAAAGTTATTGATCAGTCGGGGTTTAAAAAATTCAGAAGTTTCAATCCTCTGCGAGTGCAATAAGCTATAAAGTAGGCGAAGACGGAACAAATAGTGTTTATATGAATAACAGAGTTTCAATCCTCTGCGAGTGCAATAAGCTATAAAGATGTTTTTGAGTCATTAATGGAGGCGCTTGACGAAGAGTTTCAATCCTCTGCGAGTGCAATAAGCTATAAAGACTCGCTCATGAGCCGCCTTCGCATCGGCACTGACCCGTTTCAATCCTCTGCGAGTGCAATAAGCTATAAAGAGTACCCCCGGAAACGCTTGACTGGCAAGGGCTGCGGGAGCCAAAACCGCAGCTCATGGAAAAATCAGCGATGCCAAGGGACAATGGTCTGATTGTACTACTGAACTACCTCTGTAGGTTATGCAATTTCAATGACTTATGCAAGCACCGCAGCTCAATGATCCCGCATTTTTCCCATTACCCGTTATCCCACAAGCAGTTAATGCATTTTTCCGGCATTTCTCGCTATCCGAAAATCTGAGCTGCGGTTTTACCATTTCAACCGGTACGGACGATACTCCGTGCAGGTTCCGGCAATCACGTCGCTCATCAGCCTGACCTGTTTTTCGATCTGCCGCCGGAAGTTCAGCATTCTGCCAGTGGTGCCATCGTGCGACTCCTGCCACATCCGCTCTTCAAAAATGTTGATGTACCGTTTTCGGGCGTCGTTCGAAAGAAAACAACCGGGCTGATCCTTGCGGTAGTAAAAGTCGTTCTCCTTCAGCAAACCACGGTTCAGCGTATAGAGCGCCAGCGAATCGATCACCGTGCGAAACTCCTCGACCAGGTCGTTGACCAACCCGGGATTGCCCTTTCGTTCGGCGTGCAGAAACCCGATGTACGGATTCATGCCGCACAGACGAACCATCGAAAAAACGTTATTGTGCAGCATCGAGTAACCGAAACTCAGGAGGCTGTTGACCGGATCGGTCGGCGGACGCCGCGTCCGCTGGAACGACGGCGTATGAAACGGCAAATTCTTGTTGAACAGCAACCCGTAACACTCGAAGTACAGCGCGGATGCCTTGCCTTCAAAACCGCGAAGCCCGTCGATCTCGCCGCAGGTTTCCGCCTTTGCGGCAAGGTCGCCCATCAGGCCGAGATGCGCCTGTACTTTGCCGTACACCTCGCCATCGCGCTCCCTGATCGATGAGATTCTGCGCCTAAGCATCGACCGGCTGTTGGTGATTTTCGCCACGACAATGGCTCTGGCGGTTTCGAGCGCGAACGGTTCGTCGATGGAGCGCAAAAACTGGAACCGCTGCATTTCGGCATTGTCGGCCATGGTGGCTTCCAGCCTGCCGAAGTAGTTGCCATGCTGCGAAAGAAAGGTGACGGGAATTTCGTTTTGCAGGCAATACTGCATCACCGGCGTGGTCAGCGCCACATTCCCGAACACCACCACCTGCTCGATATGACGCACAATGACCTCGCTGACCACCGCTCCATCCTTCTCGATGCTGAACCGTTCGCCATCCTTGCGCATCACGCTCCCCTGCTCTTGCAGGTAGAGCGTATTGAGGAACGGGGAGTAGAGTTTTTTCAGCGCTTCACGCTTTTCGCGCAACCGCTCCTCATCCTGCCGGGCGATCTTGTCGAGAAAATCGTCAATACTCACCTGCTCTTTCTCAAGGCTTTCGAGCAACCGCGAGCCAAACTCGGTTTGCAGCAACTCCGCCTTTGAGAGCTGAACGGGTTCACCCTCGCCGGTTTCAAGCTCGAATTGCGCCCGTTCGTCGCGCATGGCGTCGGGGTCTGGAGGAACAAGGTGCTGACTTTTCTTGCGAAGCCTGAATTTGCCAAGCTTGTCGTACCACTCTTCGGGATGCATTTTGGTGGGAATCACCAGCGAGCGGATAAACAGGTAGCCGAGGTACTTGAAGCCGTCGGCAAAGGTCGTGATGCGGGTTTTCTCGCTGTTGAGTTCGAGTTTGAGGTCGCCGAGAACGCTTTCCGAAAGCTTCAGCGCGGCTTCGGCTTTCGGGCGGGTTTTGCAGAGCACGAGAAAGTCGTCGGCAAAGCGCACCAGCTTAAACCCTTCGCTTTCCAGAGCTTCATCAAAGCGGTCGAGGTAGAGGTTGGCGAGCGCCGGTGAAATGGGGCATCCCTGCGGCAGCCCGATGGTATTGCGGCGACGGGGTGTCTCACCATCGACGATTTCAGCCGTGAGCCAGCGGTGCAGAATCGAAAGCAGTTCACGGTCGTCAATCAGCAAGGCAAGACGCTGAAAGAGCAGGTCATGGCGGACGCTACCAAAAAAGTTGCGAATATCGGCATCGAGCACCCACTGGTAGCCTTCGCGGTGCAGGCGCTCGATTTCGCGTGCCGCGCCCTGGCGCGAAATGCCGGGCCGGTAGGCGAAGGTGTTCGAACCAAGCTCCGCTTCGATAAGCGGCGAAAGCACGATTGCCGCCGCCGTTTGCGCTACCCGGTCCATCACGCCGGGGATAAGCAACGCCCGCTCGTTGCCGTCGGGCTTGAGCATCACGAGTTTCAGCAGCGGGCCAGGCTGGTAGGAGCCGGAAAGCAGTGCTTTGGAGAGCGATGCAAGGTTCTCTTCGAGCCGAAGTGAATAATCGTCGATGGATTGGTTATCCCAACCGGGTCGGCCATCGTTTGCCGCTACTTTGTACCACGCCTGAAAGATGGTTTCAGGCAATGCCATCTGATTGTAAAGCCATCCCATGACTGTAACCCGAGTTTGATGAGAAAAGTGGAAAAGCACGCAACGCTTTCAGGCGATAATGAACGGACTGGCAACCGCGAACGGGCGGTTCCCGTCGGTATCGACTGATTCAACGCATTGTCGGCAAAGGCGGTAATAGCGAACGCTGTCGAGCGGATTTTTTAAATCCATCAGCTTGCGTAACCGCTGGCGAAGCGTGGAATAATCTTCATCGGAAAGGAAACACTCAAAAACGCTGTACTGCACGGCAACCCCATACCCTTCGAGCACCTTGTGGATTTTCGTCCGCCGCCGGTCGTTCTGGATGTCGTAGGTCACAAGAATGAATTGCATGAAAGGCTGAAGGTCTGGAGTTAAAGGAATACAATCCACAAACCATTGCCAAACCACAAGCAAACAAAAAAAATCCTCTGCGAGTGCAATAAGCTATAAAGCGACCGCTTGAGGTGAGGCCGTCGAAGCGGCAGAAAAGTTTCAATCCTCTGCGAGTGCAATAAGCTATAAAGTTTCGCACAACTACGACGGCACGCGCATCCTGCCAAGCACATATAGTTTCAATCCTCTGCGAGTGCAATAAGCTATAAAGGAGTGGTGGCTTATGTCACTCAATCAGCATCAGCAGATAAAGATGTTTCAATCCTCTGCGAGTGCAATAAGCTATAAAGGGAATGGACGGCGATGTGCTTCAGCCATTTTGTGAAAGTTTCAATCCTCTGCGAGTGCAATAAGCTATAAAGCGGCGGAGGTGCCGTGGGTTATGCTGCTGGAGGCGAGTTTCAATCCTCTGCGAGTGCAATAAGCTATAAAGCAGGAGAATGGTGTGGTCAGCGGCAACAAGATTCATGAGTATTTGGTTTCAATCCTCTGCGAGTGCAATAAGCTATAAAGTTCGTGTGGAATTACATGGATTTCTGCTGCATATTTGAAGTTTCAATCCTCTGCGAGTGCAATAAGCTATAAAGTTGCATTAATTGTTGGTGCAGCATGGAAATTATTCCGTGGGGGTTTCAATCCTCTGCGAGTGCAATAAGCTATAAAGAGTCGTTCTTACTGGACCAATGGCGGTCTGGGCTTATCGTTTCAATCCTCTGCGAGTGCAATAAGCTATAAAGAGTACCCCCGGAAACGCTTGACTGGCAAGGGCTGCGGGAGCCAAAACCGCAGCTCATGGAAAAATCAGCGATGCCAAGGGACAATGGTCTGATTGTACTACTGAACTACCTCTGTAGGTTATGCAATTTCAATGACTTATGCAAGCACCGCAGCTCACGGATCCCGAATTTTCCCCGTTACCCTTTATTCCACAAGCAGTTAATGCCTTTTTCCGGCATTTTTCACCATCCGAAAATCTGAGCTGCGGTTTTACCATTTCAACCGGTACGGATGGTACTCCGTGCAGGTTCCGGCGATCACGTCGCGCTGATTTTTTACCGGCAAGTGTGCTGTAGTTTCGTTTTATGGTGTTATTTTCGAGGCCATAACTCTTTTCATCACCATTTAGTACAAACAAGCGTGGCCGGAGCGGAATCTCAAGAGCGTCAGGAATCGGGCAAAGCTGCAAGCGGCGAAAAGGGCGCGCTGAACGTTCGCAAGATGGTTCCTCCGCAGAACCGCTCCCACGAACCACTCTCCAGCCTCCGGCTCTTCGTCCGGTTCCTCAAGCCGGTCACCTGGATTCCGGTGGTCTGGAGCTTCATCTGCGGCGCGGTGGCGAGCGGCGCTTTCGGATGGCGGGAGGCTGGCAGCGTCAAGTTCCTGCTCGCCGTGCTGCTCACCGGCCCCTTGGCGACCGGCACCTGCCAGATGCTCAACGACTACTTCGACCGCGACCTCGACGAGATCAACGAACCCAACCGCCCGATTCCCGGCGGCGCGATTTCACTCCGTAGCGCCACAATGCTCATCGCCCTCTGGTCGGTGCTCTCGGTCGCCGTCGGCTGGCTGGTGCATCCGCTCATCGCGCTCTACGTCGTCATCGGCATCATCAACGCGCACCTCTACAGCGCCAACCCGATCAAGCTCAAAAAACGGCTCTGGGCGGGCAACATCATCGTCGCGGTCTCCTACCTCGTCATTCCGTGGGTGGCGGGCGAAATCGCCTACCGGCCCGAATTCTCGCTCCGCGCCATCACGCCATCGCTCATCGTGGCCATGCTTTACACCATCGCGAGCACCGGCACCATGACCATCAACGACTTCAAATCCATCGAGGGCGACCGGCAGGTGGGCATCCACACCCTTCCGGCGGTCTTCGGCGAACGCAAGGCGGCGCTCATCGCCTCCATCATGATCGACCTCGGCCAGTTCATGGCGGCGGGCTATATGTTCATGATCGGCGAAGCGACCTACGGATGGGTGACGGCGGCGCTCGTTGTGCCGCAATTCCTGCTGCAATTCAGCCTCGTGCGCTCGCCGCGAACGATGGACGTGCGCTACAACGCCATCGCGCAGAACTTCCTCGTCGCGGGCATGATGGTGTGCGCCTTCGCTATCAAATCGATAAAGCCGTGACCTGCGGCGACCGCCAAATCTTCGTGCAACTCGCCGGAGAAGCCTGAAAAGCCGCGCCAATGCAGACGCCACACTTCGACATCCGACCGGCCATCTCGGTCATCCTGCCGACATACGACCGCGCACCGCTGCTCGCCGAGGCCATCGAGAGCGTCGTCGCGCAAAGCATCACGGAGTGGGAGCTGATCGTCGTGGATGACGGCAGTTCGGACGAGAGCTTCGCGGTGGTCGATGCATTCCTCCTCGAGCACGCCAACATCCGCTACATGAAGCACCGCAACCGCAAGGCGGCCCTGTCGCGCAACGCGGGCATCCAGGCATCGTTCGGGCGCTACGTCACCTTCATCGACAGCGACGACCGCTACCTGCCGGAGCATCTCGAATCGCGCTACCGCATGATGGAGGCGATGCCCGAAACCGATATGCTCTCGGGCGGCTACTGCTGCATCGGCGACCCGTGGGTCAGAGACCGCAACGACCCGGAGAAGCTGATTCATCTCAGCGAGTGCATCGTCGGCGCGACCATGTTCGGACGGCGCGAGCTGTTCATGGAGCTTGGCGGATTCCGCGCGCTTGACTACGCTGAAGACACCGACCTCTGGGAACGCGCGTCACGGCGATACCGCCTCCTGAAGATCGACCAGCCGGAGAGCTACCTCTACCAGCGCTCACCGGACAGCATCACCAGAACCTGTAAACCGAACCGTCCATGATCCAGTCAGTCACCGTCTATTGCAGTTCGAGCAACCACGCTCCCAAGTCATACTTCAGCGAAGCGGAAACGCTGGGGCGCGGACTTGCCGAACGCAGGATCGGCATGGTCTTTGGCGGCGGGCACGTTGGGCTGATGGGGTGCGCCGCAGACGCGGTGATGACGAGTGGCGGCGAGGTGCGGGGCGTCATTCCGCGATTCCTCGAAGCACGCGAGGTGGCCCACTACGGCCTGACCGAGCTGCGCGTGGTCGAGACGATGCACGAGCGCAAGATGCTGCTCACCGGCTGGGCGGACGCCTTCGTAATCCTGCCGGGCGGCTTCGGCACCCTCGACGAGTTCCTCGAAATCCTCACCTGGAAGCACCTCGGCCACCACGAAAAGCCGATCATTCTCTTGAACGTCGATGGATTCTGGGATCAGCTCCTGCAATTCTTCGAGCGCATCGCCGCCGAAAAAATGGTCGGCGCAGACTACGAGTCATTCTACACCGTCTGCAACTCCGCCGACGAAGTACTCGCGCTGATCGACCAGATGAATGCCAAAGGCTGAGGCGATTCGAGGGGATATAAAGAGAGAGTCTGCCCCGGAAGCAAAATCGAGACAGACTCCTGAGCATCGACGAATTGCGTGTCAATGGTAAACAGTTCTGAAGCCTCAGTCATTGCGAGCCACCCGTATCCGGTCGGATACCGCACACGAACCGTGAACAAGTACTCAACGTGAATGGATCGCCACGCCCCGACAAGTCGGGACTCGCGATGACGAGTAAGTGCTCGTGGGTTCTGATTGCATATCATTGTTTTTTTTCGTCATTGCGAGCCGCGAAGCGGCGCGGCAACCCATGCGGAATCAGGGAAGGTCGTTTAAGATGGATCGCCACGCCCCGACAAGTCGGGACTCGCGATGACGGAGGCTGAGTGGAAGTTCATGGAAAGTTATTGTCGCCGGAGTCATAAAAAAGAAAGAGTCTGTCTCGGAAGTAACTTCGAGACAGACTCCTGAGCATCGACGAATGGCGCTCCTGACCAGTCGGAACCGCCGCCCTTTAACCTACGATAGCATATCGTAATCGATGTAACCGCCGCCGTTCATCTCGATCAGATTCACCGTGCCGCCGGGATTCGACGTATCGAGCCAGTTGATAAAAGCACTGCTGCTCCAGTCATTGTAATCGCCCAGGAATGCGCCGCCATCGGGATAGAGGCTGATGAACTGGCTGAACAGCTCCGTCGTGAAAGCTGACTCGACTCCGCCAGATTTGTACACCAGATTTTGCTTCTCGCGACACCGGTCGCACGCGAACTTCATGTCGGCAACGCTGCACAGCGAACTGGTTTCGGTCAGGTAGCCACAGTGGCTGCCGTTCTCCACCTGCGCGGCCACGGCCCAAGAACCTGCAAGCTGCGTGAACTGGCTTGGGGCATCCGCATTGTCAGACCAGGCGACAGGATTCGAGTAACTGGATTCGCGGCAGGGGCAATCGCACTCGCCGACAATCATCACCATCGGCATCTTGCTGGTGGCAAGCGCTGCGCGGTATCGCTCCATGCCGGGAAGCAGAATCGGGATTTTCTGGTCAACCGGCGAGAGCATCACCAACCCGACCGGATTGGCGCGTTCCGACTCATTCCAGTGCGCCATCGGTCGGCTGAACGCCGGGAAGAGCTCCCGGTTGTACATCACCGGATTGAAGGGTTTGCAACTCTGCCGCCCAATCGTCTGGAGTTGTTCGAAGCCGCAAGCTGCCGCCTGCGCATGCGCTCCGCCAACCGAGTGACCGGCGAAAATGACGTTGTTGGAGTTCATGAACTGCGCTTTGCATGCAAGCTCGGAATCGAAGTTCTTGCTGTTGTGCCCTTCAGCTTCGGCAAGCCAGAAAAATTCGGTCATGCCGTATTTGATCAGATACGACGCGGCGGCATAGGCATCCTGCCCCACCCGAGGGTTGCCGCCGATGTCGGTCCACGGCAACCAGTCAACCTGCGCGTGGCTGGCGCTGACGAACGCCATCGCCCAGTTCTTCTCGACAATCGCCGAGCTGTAGTTGTAGAAGTTCGAAGGATTGATGCCGAAGAGCGGATTGTCGTCGAGAAGCGCTCCGGCGATTTTTTTGGGATACCAGAGCAGATCGTTGCCGATCAGAAAGCCGTGGTTGAACATCAAGAGACCGTTGGCCTGACGGTTGGCCGGATAAAACACCTCGACGACCACCTCGACAAACTCGGGAACGAAGGGATCATACTGCAACCAGAGATGAATGCGGTCGAAGCAGTAATCGTCGATGCGAATGGGTTTCATAACGATAGATGTTAGAGGGTTGAAATACTATCGCGAACAGAACACCGGGGCGGAAAGAAAGTATACCGTCAACACTATTCGTTACGGCATTTTCACCAAGGTACCGATTTTCGGTCGATAGACGAAACATGAAGTTCGACCAACCCGCATCGATATTTCGGGTCGGCCTTGTTCTCCTGAAAGGATCGTTTCAGTCAACGCGAGCGTTACCAAGGCATCCGCGCAGGGAATGGCGACTCAACTTCAAGGGTTCAGGCAATGGCGACTTCACTGATTTTCGTTTACAGCACCGACAGCCATCCGGTCAGCGGCCTGCTCGATCTCGGGCACAAAACCCTCAGCCCGTCAACCTACCAGTGCAGCCTCTGCGAGTTGACGCAGGACACTATCACCGACAAGGAGCGGTGGCGTGAGTTCCGCAAAAGCATCGGCCTTCCGATGGAGTTTTTTCATCGTGACGAATTCGAAAAGAAGTACGATCAAAGGTTCGAATACCCGGTCATCCTCTTGCAAGACAACAAGATAGAGGTGCTCCTGAACAAAGAGCTGATCGACGCCATATCCAGCCTCGACGATCTTATCGAGAGCGTCAGACAGGAGATCGCAAAAAAGCCCTGATCAGAGCGGAATGAGCACCGCCGCGCCTTTGGCTCTTCCGTGACGCAGGTCGAGCAACACGCGGTTGGCGTCTTCAAGAGCATAACACTGCACTTCGGGCTTCAGCTTCATGCGGGCGGCAATGTCGAGAAAGGCCGAGACATCAGCCCGCGTGATGTTGGCCACGCTTTTGATCTCCTTCTCCATCCAGAGATGCCGCTCGTAGGAAATTCCGGCCAACAGTTCGCGGTCGCGGTTCTCCTTGCGGATGGCGTTGATAACGAGCCGTCCGCCGGGCCGGAGCCGTTCGAGAGCACAGAGCACCGGAAGCCAGGCGGGCGTGGTGTCGATGATCGAAGCGCAAAGCTCCGGCGGATTGTCCGTCGTGTCGCCAGCCCAGTCAGCGCCGAGCGAGCGGGCCAGGTCGCGATCTTTTTCGCTGCGGGCATAGACGAAAACCGGCGAGGCGGGATAGAGGCTGCGGGCGAGCTTGAGCACCTGATGGCCCGATGCGCCGAAACCGGTCAGGCCGAGAATCTGGCCGTCCCTGAGACCGGCGAGCATGAGCGAGCGGTAGCCAATCGCGCCACCGCAGAGGAGCGGCGCAGCTTCGATGTCGGTGAAGAGATCGGGAATCGGATAGGTGAAGGCCGCTTGAGCCAACATGTACTCTGCGTAGCCGCCGTCGGCGTCGCGCCCCGTCGCACGGAACTCCAGGCAGAGATTCTCGTGGCCGGAGAGGCAGAGGTCGCAATGGCCGCAGGCGGAGTAGATCCACGCCACGCCGCGACGGCTGCCGGTTTCGATGCCCGTGACCCCCGCGCCGCAAGCGACCACGCGCCCGACGACCTGATGGCCCGGAATGACCGGAAATCGCGGCGGCGGCGTGCGCCCCTCGATCTCGTCAAGCTCCGTGTGGCAGACGCCGCACGCCCCGACCCGCAACAGAATCTCCCCCGGCTTCGGCTCGGGCACGGCCAGCTCCAGGCGAACCAGCGGTTGCGTCTCCCTGGAGAGATCGACAACTCGCTCCAAAACAAGCGCTTTCATGACGAGTGTTCCTGTTTTTTTGAGGAATGTGGACGCGGTGGACTGTGTGGACGAACTGGACGGGAAACGAACAATTCCCCGCCCGATTCAATTCCTCATTCATAATTCACTTCAGTGGCATCCGTGGCCCTGGCAGGTTTGCTGGGCTTCGAGTTTCTTGAGGGTGCCATTGCCGAAGCTTTCGATCACCTGAATCAGCGTCGTGGCTGAACCGGCCATGAAAACAGCTATGCCGAGGCTTTGCAACCTGGCGACCGCACCTGCTCCGATTCCCTTCACCACGACCGCCGATGCACCAAGCTCCGTGAACAGATCGGCCGGAGTGCACTGGCCGTGGTCATGGTGCATGTTCTTGTTGTCGATGATTTCGACCTCGCCAGCCACGGTATCCACTAACGCGAAAAAGGGAGCGCTGCCGAAGTGGTCGCACACTTTCGATTGCGGCCCGCTGTACTCGTCGAGGGGAATGATGATTTTCATGCCTGGCCTCCCTCTTGCTGATTGCGGCGCATCCGCCCCTGGCCGTCGCCTTCGTGCTTCTGAAGCCCGGTGCGCAAGCCCCGGCACTTTCCGCCGCCGCGCCGTCCGCCGCCGAAACCGCCGCCGGGCGACATCCGGTGCAGGTTCCGGCTCGAACATGACGGGCACTCCGCCGGACGCTCGACGCCATACGGCAACGACCAACGGTGGCCACAGACGGCGCATCCGAACGCTCTCTGTTCTTGTGAAACCATGATATTTCCTCCTTTTACGGTTAACGATACCCCCAAAACGAGCATCTCGCCCAGCTTCCGCCTGGCCGAAGCCAGGATATTGCCGAAGGTCTGGCGCGAAACCTGCATCCGCCGGGCAGCCTCCTCCTGATACAGCCCCTCCACATCAGCCAGCCGGATCCTCTGCGATAGCCCGGCATTTCACTGCTCTCGGCATATGGCTCAGTCAGTAATTATTGGCATATGCCAATAACGTAACAAAAAAAAGCGGGATGTCAAGCATCCCGCAAAAACTGGAACATAGGACTTATAGAGACCTATAGGAAAACGACCCCATTCCCCAAAGCCATTGCCCTTTAAAACCGCTTCTGATAAATATGGCAGTACGGACGATGACCTGTTTTCTCGTAGTAGTCCTGATGGTAAAGCTCGGCGGGCCAGAACTCGCCGCCCTTTTCGACCGTTGTCACCACGCGGTATCCGTGGCTTGTGAGCTGCTGGATCAAAGCCTCGGCGATTTTCTTCTGCTGCTCGTCCTGGTAAAAGACCGCCGAACGGTACTGCGTGCCGACATCGGGGCCTTGCCGGTCAACCTGCGTCGGATCGTGAATTTCGAAAAAGAGCTTCGCCAGCGTTTCGTAACCAACCACCGCCGGATCGAACTCCACCTCGATCGCCTCAGCATGGCCCGTGCGTCCGGTGCACACCTGCTCGTAGGTGGGATGCGCGATTGTGCCGCCCGTGTAGCCGACCGTTGTCGCCAGCACCCCCTTCACCTTCTTGAAATGGTACTCGACGCCCCAGAAGCAACCACCCGCGAACACCGCCTTCTCGGTTACCGTCGAGGGCTTGTCGGCTGGCTCGAACGAGAGCGAGACCGAGTTAACGCAGTAGCGGGCGTTTTTGGAGGTAAACCCTTCATTGTAAAAGACATGGCCCAAGTGCCCGCCGCAGTTGGCGCACAGAATCTCGATGCGCCGCCCGTCGCGGTCGCTCTCCTGCCGCACAGCGCCCGGAATGGCATCATCGAAGCTCGGCCATCCGGTGCCGGAATCGAACTTGGCGTCCGAGCGGAACAGCGCCGCGCCGCACTGCTTGCACTGGTACACCCCTTTTTCCTTGTTCAGATAGTATTGACCGCTGAATGGCCTTTCGGTGCCCTTGTCGATGATGACCCACTTCTCTTCCGGGGTGAGCGCCTTGTACTGCATGGAGACCTCCTTCTGGATTGTCGCTCCCGGCGTCGTCACAGCCTTGTCAACCGACCCGGCCCCGCAACTCGCCAGAAGTAATACGAAAATGATGGAAACGATTCTGAACAACATCGCTTTGCTTGAGATAAACATGGTGGACAAACCGGACGGCGCGAACAGCTCCCCGATCCGCGCCAACCAACGCATATAACATCGTCACAACTCTTTTCAACCCTCTTCCCCGGCATATTGTTTCCGGCATGTGAATTCCACGCTACTCAGCTCATACAGAACAGCTTCGCGGGCGAGCGCAACGCTCCGCGTCGCAAGCGAATGGTGCGGATGAGAATCCTGGGGGACTGGTGACTGATGATGCGGCTATCGGATGGAATATTGGAGAGTTACGGGCGGATTCGCACTGAGCCGGTGAGGGCTGCCCGTCGGACGTCGGCGATGCGGAATCACTCGATGCCAGGCGTGGCAGCCCTGCCGATGGCGAAGATTCAGAGGAAAGGAGAGTCCTCCTCCTGCTGACCTTTGGGTTTACCGAATCCGCTCGAAATCATCTCTCCGACCTTCATGACGGTTGTCCCGGCGGCAAAGATGCCAAGGCCGACAACGGCGACACCGGCAAGTCCCTGCAGAATCGGCAGACCGACCGGCGACAGCAGCGCTCCGGCCCCCGCGACGGTCGCGGCGGTCTTCAGCACATTACCCTGGATAGGTTCCTTTTCCATATGTGGTTAGTTTTGTTTTGATGTTGGAATGGAAAAAAAATCTCGTCACGCGCTCCCGGATAGCCACCCGCGCCTGACCTGATCGGACAAGATAGTGGCGCGGATCATCTGAAAAAAATCACGCAACCCTTTGCAAAATTGGCCGCCAAACCCTATACTGTCACCTCGTTCATGAAAATGGACTGATTTTTAAGGACAATTAGCTCAGTTGGTTAGAGCGTTCGCTTCACACGCGAGAGGTCGTAGGTTCGAATCCTACATTGTCCACTCCCCGACTCCTTTTACTTACCATTTACGTTCCCTCTCACCCTCTCCCTCGTTTCAAAGACCAGCGCTCAACGCTCCGTAATTTTTTCAAATATAACGAAAAAACGCGCTGGCAAAGGAAAATAGCTACCCCCGTTACAGATTGTGCGGATGGTGGATGGATGGTGGCCAGGCTCGTCGGCTTGGGGTGATTGATCGCGATTGCGTGAGCGCAGTTTGATCGAATCGGGAATTGATGATCTTTGATTGATGTTTAATTAATGTTCTCTTTATGTTATCTTGAGTTCAGTTCACAACCATACCGCTCATATCATGAAATCCCGCAACACCATATCATTAAAAAGCGCCCATTTTATCAAGGGAGCGGGTAGCGTATTCAATCTTGCAGGAGCATCATTGAAAAAGGTGAAAATTGGTGATATGTCTGACGATCTCAAGGCTCTCCGTAATGACTGGGGCCTCGTTGGGCAGGCTATCGGCAAAGCTGAACAGAACCACAGCGGACAGTGTACTAAGAAACAGGCTGATGACTATGGATCAACACGACCTGCCAGATAAAACACACAAGGAAGACGGGCCGCCCCTTTCCCCGTCCAACAAAAATCGCGTTGTAAACCTCGTACGTCAAGATTTTGCTGGCCCCCTCCCCCATCCTTCTACGCTTGAAGGTTATGAGCATGTTTTGCCTGGGAGTGCCGAACGCATTCTCATAATAGCCGAAAAACAGCTTGACCACCGCATAAATACGGAATCATTACTTGCCAGAGAGCAATTGAAACAGTCTGGCAGAGGACAACACTATGCCCTTTTCATCTGCTCATTTGCGCTCGCCATATCAGCCGCCTTGGCGCTCACTGGTCACGAATTCACTGCATCTGTTATCGGCGGCCTCGACTTGATCGGACTTGCAGCGGTATTTATAGCTGGAAAAGCTTTTGAGGCAAAAGAAAAGACAGATGAATCAGATGATAATAATTAAAAAGAATGCATTTTATGAAAGCCCCGGTCACCGGAGGCTTTTGCATTAATCAGTGACGGATTGATGTTATTCGTATTGATCAATCATTGATAGTATTTTTCCTGCATGTAAATAAATATCCGAGATTTTAGCGATCGGAATGCGCTCTTCGATCTTTTGTCCTACATCATTTTTCTGACCGGTAAATACCCCAATATATTTCTGCTTTGTATTAAACCACAAACGGCATAATTGTTTTGTGTTTTTATCATCGAGTAATATTCCCATATACGTTTTAGTATCCCGATGAAAGACCCTTTCTGGATCAACTTTTTGCGAACAGATAGCGACCACAACTCTGTATCCTTCAAGCTCTTCTTCTGTGGTAACAATGCCGTTATCATGCTCTGGCATCTGTTGTTCAACCTGCTCCTCTTCTGCCTTGATGTTAGAGGAACCGTTATGCTCTAAAGCTGACCTTAATCGATCATCAATTTTATCATTTATAAACACTCTAAATGCTTTCGCGACCAACGGTGTAAAAGTTTCTTTCATTGCCGCAGTAAACATACCCTTTGCACATATTTTCTTATAAAAATATCGAACAAGATCCTCGCTTGGATTTTCAACTTCTGAGGCAATCACCTTCTTTATCTCTGATACGTACTTCAGCTCCGATGCTGTACTCAGCATTCGTTCAAGATCGAAATCTTCCTTTGCCATCTTCTTTACCTCGGCGTTGGTCAAGTCTTTTGGCCGCTCAAGGTCTATTTCGAGAAATGGTTTTTCATCCATCTTGTTTGTTTCATCAAGATCAGAATAAAACCAATATTTTGTCCCATTAGTCAGAATCGATATTCTGGCTTTTGTTACTGATAAATATCTGTATAGCTGACTGATATTCTCCAAACTCAGGTCAACTCCTGCTTTTTTGCACTCAATCAAAATACATGGCTCACTATCTTTCATGATAGCATAATCAACCTTTTCACCCTTTTTTGACCCAAAGTCAGCCGTGAATTCGGGAACAACCTCTTTTGGATTGAAAATATCATATCCCAGAGCGTCGATAAAAGGCATGACAAGAGCGTTTTTGGTCGCTTCTTCCGTTTGCAAATGTTCTTTGATCTTGGGAATGCGCTGAGAAAGCGCAACGATTTTCTCATCAAAACTCATAGGATACTCCGATGACTATCCGAGTGGATAGAGGGTTCAGTTAAAGGGTACTGCTTTTTGGTACTACTCGGGATACTACTCCTCTAATAGTACGGAATATTTATCCGATTTCACAAGATTTTGACGGCAGAAAAGCAGGCATATCTGGGCGCTGGCACAGTTTTACTATTTTTTGCAGTACGGAACCATTCAGGGTCTATACGACGTTATCTTCCTATTAAATATTCTGTTATGCGTTGTAAGGCTCTGAATTGTTCAGGATTTTGCATGTTAGTCCGAAGGCAGGAGGCACGGTCAATGTGCGAAGGTTTGGGAGTGGAGATGAGCGACTATTTTCGATTACGTGGCGAAAATATATATTTTATAGTTATGTTTTTTATATTTTATACACAAGCCTTACCCGAATCACACTATTACCACTTTGATATATATTCCGCGTATCTTAACTTGATTCATTAAATCTCATCTGCCGATACTCTTTGTTAGTAAAAGCACTTCTGAATCCGTTGTAGTACAATCGCCTCTGACGAATCACGATTACCATGAATAAGATTTTGGCGGCAACACCTGCCAGCCTCTTTACTCTTGCTCTCCACGCATCAGGTCAGCACGAGCTTCATAAAAACAGTGATTCAAGCGATTTAAACGCGACATCTGAAAGCTTAGCTGTATTTCACGCCAATATTTACGTATCCGCGCAGACCGACTTCATAAGACTGGCCGTAACACTGAAAGACGCAGCGTCAATATGAACAGTAATTCAATGCTCACTGAAGAGCAAAAAGAGCTTACCTATCGTACCATTTTCAAGGATAGCAGTGAACCAAAACTCCTCATTGACCGTGATGGTGTTATTCTGGACGTAAACGAAGCTTTTTGCAAACGTATGAGCAAAAAAGCGTGTGATTGTCTGGGAATGAATATTTACGGGATGCTCTCTCCTGAGGTTGCGACCAGGAGAAAATCATTTGCGGACGAAGTGTTCCGCACGGGAAAACGGATGTATTTTGACGACGACAGAAATGGGCATTATTTGAGGAACGCCTTATATCCTATTTTTGGAGATAACGGCGAAACCAAAATGCTCTATATCCTCATCCAGGACATCACTCAAACAAAGCTTGCCGAACTCAAAACCCAAAAGATAGCGGCAATCAGCCAGGAGGTAATGGAAGCCTTTCCCGGCCCATTCACGGTTCTCGATGTAAACGGAAAGATTGTTTCCTGCAACTCCCATTTTCACAAGATCGTTGCCACAAATAACGATGAAGACCTCTCGGGAATCAACACCTTCGATCTGTTCCATCCCGATGACCTGGTTCATCTTCATATCAAGCTGGCAAATATTGTAAAGCATGGCGCTGAAGAAACTGCCGACCTGAGAATCCTGATGCAGGGAGGCCCGGAATATCGCTGGTTCAGAATATCGACCAAACGGCTGATCATCGATAATGAAATATTTCTTGTCAGTTCAGGAACGGATATAGAGAAGTACAAGAATAAAGAAAAACAGCTCTCGCTCAGCAACGAAAAGCTCAGCTTTATTCTTTCTGAATCGAAGACCGGAAGCTGGGAGTGGAACCTGCAAACCAATACGAACACATGGAGCAATGAGATCTGGGAGTTATACGGTTTAGACATAAACGCCTGCGAGCCCTCTTATGAAGGCTGGAAAAACTCGATCATTGTCGAGGACCAGAACACCGTCGAACAAACCGTCCTCGAAGCGTCGCAGAAAGGCGTTCCCTTCAGAATCGAATGGCGCAGCCTTCATACCGACGGTTCTCTGCACTGGCTGATGTCGAGAGGCATACCTTTCAGAGACGCCAGCGGTAACGTATCCCACTATGTTGGCATTGTCATTGATATTACCGACCTCAAAGAAACGGAACAGATGCTGAAATATAGCGAGGAACGTTTCAGAACCCTTTTCGAAGACCATGCCTCCGCGATCCTCATCATCGATTCGGAAACATTCAGGATTCTCAATGCCAACAAGGCTGCAATAAAGTTTTATGGATGGCCTTCCGAAGTGTTGTGCGGCAAGAGCATCCGTGAAATCTCAACAAAATCTTCAGAGGAGCTGCTCGACACAAAACGTAATATCCGTGATCATAAAAACACCCATTTTTCTTCCATTCATCGAAAAGCCGATGGCTCTTATGTTGAAGTCGAAATTTTCTGCAATCGCAGCAATCTGTCAGAAAAGAGCGTCTTTTTCTGCATCGTCAACGATGTGACAGAACGCAACATAGCCCAGAGAGAACTGCTCAAGAACAAAGTGATTCTCGATGCCGCTCTCGAAAGCATGAGCGACGCCGTCTTTATTTCCGATCTCGACGGGCGGTTTATCGAATTCAACGATGCATTCGCGACATTTCACCGGTTCAGGGACAAGGAAGAGTGCCTGAAAACTCTGGACGAATATCATAATATCATCGAGGTGTTCATGGCCGATGGCTCTCCCGCACCGCTCGATCAGTGGGCAGTGCCAAGAGCCTTGCGTGGAGAGAGCGGGGTTGCCGTCGAATATGGACTGAAACGCAAAGATACCGGTGAAACGTGGGTTGGCTGCTACAATTTCGCGCCTATTCGGGACCAGAAAGGCGACATCATCGGCTCAGTCGTTACCGGCAGGGATATAACGCATCAGAAACAGGCTGAAAAGGCTCTCCGGGAAAGCGAGGAGCGGTTCAGGAATTTCTTCGAGCAACACTCCGCCGGCATGATGATCGTCGATCCGGCAACCGGACGTATCGTTGATGTTAACCATGCAGCTTCGGAGTATTACGGATGGAGTAAAGAACGATTGTGCGAAATGACCGTCATGGATTTGAATATCGAAGACCCTGCCATTTCTTTCAAGCGACTCGATGCATGGAAAACTGCTGAAAAAAGAACCTTTACCGTCACTCACCGTAAAGCTGATGGATCGCTTTGGGATATCGAAGTCTATGGCAAAAGAATTTACGTCAAAGAGAGGCCTCTCGCCTTCCTGATTTTGCATGATATAACCGAACAGAAGAAATCCCAGCGGGCGCTCGTTGAAAGCAACGAACGGATGCACTTCATCCTCAATGCTACCAATGCAGGAACATGGGAGAGCGATTTGGCAACTATGGAAAGCAAGTGGTCAGATGAGCTTTTTCGCCTGAATGGTATCGAGCCTCGCGAAAAACCGCTGACGCATGAAGAGGTACTGGCCACTTTCATTGAAGAAGACCGACTTATGGGTGAACAGGCCGCTGCCGATGCCATAAGTCATGCCGCCGAGTTCAACGCCAGCTGGAGAATTCGCGATAAAAACGGCAATATCAAATGCCTCCTTTGCAAAGGAAATCCGGTGAAGGATGCCAATGGCAAGGTTGTGAAATATGTCGGCATAACGCTCGATATAACCGAGCAGAAACGGACAGAAGAGGAGAAAAAGCAGCTCGAAACACGCATCCGTAGGTCCGAACGCCTTGAAACTCTCGGCAATCTGGCCGGAGGCATCGCGCACGATTTCAACAACATGCTCACGCCAATCCTCGGCTACGCCGAAATGGGCATGCTCGATCTGCCGGCTAATGACAAGTTATATACATACTTAAATGAAATCACCAAGGCCGCTGAACGCGCCAAAAACCTGGTGTATCAGATACTGACCTTCAGCAAGTCGCGGGAAACCGAATCGTCGAGCATCTCCATCCAGTCCATCATCGATGAAGCGTTGAAGCTCCTGCGGGCATCGATCCCCACGACCATCAGCATCGAGAAACATATCGACCAGAACTGCCGGAATATCTTTGCCGATCCGTCAAAAATCTATCAGGTCATCCTCAATCTCTGCACCAACGCTTTCCATGCAATGGAAGAGAGCGGCGGCACGCTGAGCATCGGGCTCGACGAAACCACACCCGGCGACATGCTGATCAGAAAGTTTCCGGAACTGAATAAAGAGCCGTATGTGCAGCTCACCATAACCGATACCGGGCATGGCATGGAGAGCAGAACGCTCGACCGCATCTTCGAGCCATTCTTTTCGACCAAGCCGATCAACAAGGGAACGGGACTCGGACTTTCGGTTGTGCACGGCATCATCACGAGCTATAAAGGGGTCATCGATGTCGAAAGCCAGCCGAACAAAGGCGCGACGTTCCATATCTATCTGCCGATCAGCGATAAACGCAATGCCGACAAAAAGCAGCAATCGGTCGCAGCGGGAAGACTGGCAACCATCCTGCTGGTTGATGATGAAGAGCAGATACTGAAGGTGATGAGCCTCATGCTCTCGCAATTCGGTCACACCATCGAGACGGCGAGCACCCCCGGCAAAGCACTCGAAATTTTCAGTCAGTCACCACAAAAGTTCGATGTGGTGATCACGGACCTGACCATGCCGGAAATGACCGGAATCAGATTGGCGTCAGAGATGTACAAATGCAGACCAGAAATGCCGGTGATTCTGATGACCGGGTATGCGAAGGAAATAAACTTTAACAAGATGGAAAAGAACCACATCGTCCGTCTGCTGAAAAAGCCTATCATGTTCGACACCATGATAGGCACCATCGAAGAAGTAATTGCGAGAAAGAGATAACTTCGCGGATACCGGTAGCGTGGCAACGCAGCTCAGTGAGTTTCAAGCAATGAGCACGCGCCAACGCCCGCAGGCTTGAATTAAATGAAGCCCGACGATTCCGAATGGTGTCCGACGGTGCACTTTGCGCGATTCGAGGATAGCTTCCGGCGGAACCGGCCGAGCCGCGCCCTGAACCGGATCGCTGACAGCCACGGTTAATGGATTCGCTTCACCGGAATCCATCGCATAGCTGGCCGTTTTTTGTTATTACGCCGGAAATCAAAACACCGCTCTCTCCTTATCGATTTTACTGCTTTATCGAATCCCTTTCCATCACACCGCGATCTATATTCTTCAGGAAGTACTCAAACATACTGAAGTATAGTCTGAAACTGCTCAGAAAGTCTCCCGGATTTTACGCCATTAAAAAAAATAGATTTGAATGAACAGAAATTTGTACGATAATAGGGAAAGGGAGGCGTTCCGTATCCATCATGCAAACATCCCTCAGTGAATGCGGAACGAAAAGGCCTGTCAAGCGCCTTTTATATAATAAGTTACCGTATTTCAGCTGGAGTTATGTATGAAACACTCCGTATCGAACCGCAAGGAATTAACCATTCTCAAGCTCGAAGAATCGGTCTTCGATGTCCGTCATGCTAACATTTTCAAATCGACCATTGACGGCATGGTGCGCAACGAGACGAGCAAAAACGTCATTATCGATTTTTCGCAGGTCAAAGCGATCGACTCTTCGGGCATCGGCTCGATGCTCCTGGCTCATCAACTGGCCAACAGCTCCGATGGTCTGGCCATTTTCGTCTCGCTCTGCCAGCAGATCAAGGATCTTCTCAAGCTGACCAACCTCGACAAGCAGCTTTACATCTTCTCTTCGATCAACGAGGTCATGACGCTCATCGAGCCTGCTCTGAAGGGAAAGCGCAGTAGCCGATCGCGCCAGACGCAGGTTCCTGATGAGGTTGTCGATGAAATCGGCGAGGAGCTTGAAATTCCGGAAGAGGTCTTTGACAGCGAGTCTTTCAGCGACGATCTCGATGACGAAACGGATGAGGGCGCTGAACTTGAAGAGCTTGATGAAATCGAAAAGACCGAAGAGAAAGAAAAACCTCGGCAGAAAAAAAATCCCCCTGAAACTCCTTCCCCCAGAAAGCGAGGCCGTCCGAAAAAGAATCCTTAGTCCGGCAAGAAGCTATTGAAAAATTAATAGTTAATGAACAGAATCCTTTCTTTACGCAACACCTTGTTCACCTTGTTCGGCGGATATTAAGCATTTCGTTGCTGGGGCACTATTTTTAAAAGACGTTTGTTTTGCAGTAAAACGACCTTTTTTAAAAACTAATGTTTTCCCTGAAACCGGAGTGCTGCACCATGCTCGACCAACTTTTCCGGCAGAGACTCGAGATGCTTTTCGACTCTGCAAACATCACCATAGACGGCAACCGCCCCTGGGATATCAGGGTGCATGATCGCCGCATGTTCAGAAAAACGGTTCTTCAGGGAAATCTCGGCTTTGGAGAGTCCTACATGGAGAGCGGCTGGGACTGTGACGATCTCGAAGAGCTGTTTTGCCGGATACTTTCGGCGGGCCTCGACCAGCGGCTCGTCACGCTGACCGCACTTCTGGAGTATCTTCAGGGCGCGTTGATCAATCTGCAAAAGCCTGCCCGCGCCTTCACCGTCGGCAAGCGCCACTACGACGCAGGCAACGATCTCTTCCGGGCGATGCTCGATCCGTGGATGATGTACAGTTGCGCCTGCTGGCGCGAAGCTGAAAGTCTGCAAGAGGCGCAGGAGCACAAGCTTGGCCTGATTTTCGACAAGCTCGCCCTCGAACCGGGCATGACGTTGCTCGACATCGGCTGCGGGTGGGGCGGCGCGGCAAAATACGCCGCTGAACATTACGGCGCGAGGGTGGTTGGCATCACCATATCGAAAGAACAGGCACGTTATGCCAGAGAATTCTGCAAGGATTTCGACGTCGATATTCGCCTGATGGATTATCGCCAGCTCGATGGCGAGTTCGACAGGATCGTTTCCATCGGCATGCTGGAGCATGTAGGCCACAAAAATTTCCGAACCTATTTCGATACCGCCCGCCGCTGCCTCAAGCCGGATGGGCGAATGCTCGTGCAGAGCATCGGCAGCAATACGCCGGTGACGAGCACCGATCCGTGGATCGAAAAGTATATCTTCCCGAACTCGATGCTCCCGTCGGTCAGCCAGATCGCCAGCGGCTTCGAAGGGCGGTTCGTGCTCGAGGACTGGCACTCGCTCAGCTACGACTACGCCCTGACGCTCAAAGCCTGGGAGCGCAACGTGACGCGCAACTGGCAACAACTCGAACATCAGTACGACGATACGTTTTACCGCATGTGGCGCTACTATCTCCTGAGTTGCGCGGGCGCATTCAGGGCGCGCACGATCCAGCTCTGGCAGATTCTGCTCACCCCGTCCGGCATTAAGGGAGCGTGCTGCATCCCGCGCCAGCCTGCCAGGCAGCGGTTCAGGGATAGAGGAAACGGTCAGGAGAAGCCGCATCGAATGCCCGCAGCTGACCGTGAGCGGCATCGAGAATTTCCCCGATCGGGCGCTGCTGCTGAATCATGAGGCGATAACGGTCGGTTCCGGCAAGCTGGTCGAAAAAGGGGGCGTGCCGGTGCAGGCCCGTTTCCTCCGGCCAGAGTTTCTGCAATGAGAGCAGGATTGCCGTGGAGGTCATGAAGGGATCGAATCGCCTCCGGTCGGTCACTTTCAGGCGGACGGCGTGGCACTCGACGCCGGTAAATTTGCTTCTCGATGGCGTGAAGCTCGTCTGGTGAAATTCGACTCCCGGCAAACGATACTGCTCCAGCTCCTCGACAAGCGCCGAGCTGTCGATAAACGGCGCGCCGAAGAGTCTGAACGGCGCATCGGTGCCCCGCCCTTCGCTCACATCGGTACCCTCCAGCATCACCGTGGCCGGATAGAGCAGCAGCGTGTTCACATCGCGCAGGCTCGGTGACGGCGGACGAAAACGAAAGCCCCGGAGTTCATCGGCAAACCTGTCGCGCCGGTATCCCTGCATACGGACAACCTTCATCGAAAGACCGGGATATTGGCGATTCTTCAGCCATCCGGCGATCTCCCCCACGCTCATGCCGTGAATGAACGGCAGCTCCGCCGCGCCGACGAACGACTCGAAGCGCGGCTCCAGCACGAAGCCGCTTGCGGGAAGCGGCGCGAGGGGATTGGGGCGGTCGAGCACCATGAAGGTGATGCCCGCTTCCCGGCACGCCTCCATGGCGAGCTTCATGGTGGAGATGTAGGTGTAGCACCGTACGCCCGCGTCCTGAAGATCGAAGGCCAGCACGTCGATGGTTTGCAGGAGCGCGGCGTCAGGCTTCTTCGACGCACCGTAAAGCGAGTAGATTTTGAGGGTATCGGCGATCCCACCATCGCCAACCGTCTGCCCTGCTTCGCGGTCGAGCGAGAAACCGTGCTCGGGAGCCATCAGGAACTTCAGATCGACGCCGTGTCGCAAGAGCATCCGGTAGCCCGGCTCGCCGGAGCGCGACACCGCCGCCGCGTTGGTGATCAGCCCGACCCGCTTGCCCTGAAGCTGCGAACACTCGCTGGCATCGAGCACATCGAGGCCGTAACGGAACTCAGCCCCCCACGCAATGGGAGCTGCAAGAACAAGCAAAAGAAAAGAGAATGCGAAAAGAAGAGAAAAGCGCTTCATGAGGAAATGGCCCTGAAGTTATTCGGCAGTTTGGCTTTCTTCCAATAAGACTTATAGGTCTTATAATAAAAGACTCGCCCGAAGGCAATATACTTCCTGCAGCGGCCCCAAAAAGCCAAAAAAAAGACCGCGCAACATGGCGCGGTCTTTTGCTGGTGGTGGGGACAGGACTTGAACCTGCAACCTTCGGGTTATGAGCCCGACGAGCTACCAATTGCTCCACCCCACGATGTAATGTGCATCAATGTACAACTTTCATCGTCTATTGCAAACTTTATTTTCAGGATACCTGATTTCCGCAGATTCCCTCACCCTGAGGTTCGAGCAGGAACAGGCGGCCATCGGCGCCATCGACGGCGAGGATCATGCCTTGCGACAGTTCGCCACGCATCGTTCTGTCCGCCAGATTTGCCACCAGCACGACGCTCTTACCCACCATCTCTTCGGGCGTGAAGTGCTGCGCGATACCCGAGAGCACCTGGCGCTGTTCCGAGCCGACCTGCAATTGCAGCTTGAGCAATTTGTTGGCCTTCTTGACCGGTTCGCAGGCAATGACCTTCGCGACGCGCAGATCGATCTTCTGAAAATCGTCGAAGGTGATCTCCGGCTTGAAGGTCATCGGCGCGGGCTGTTCGGCGGCTTCGCGGCGTTCCGCTTCGGCAAGCAGCGCCTCGATCTTCTTCATCTCAGGCTCGATGTCTTTGTCCTCGATCTTGGTGAAAAGAATTTCGGACGAACCGAACAGCTTGTGCCCTTTCTCCAGGCCCGGTTCGAGCGCATTTTCCCATCTTAGCTTACCGGCAGCTATAAGATCCTTCATTTTACCTTTTTTTTCTTCACCTTTCTTTTCTTCTTCAAGCCCAAGCATCCTCCAAATACGTTCGCTGGTTTCCGGAATTATTGGCCAAAAGAGCAGCGCGAGAGTGCGGCATAAATTTAAAAATCGTGACATCATGCGACCAGCCTCATCAGGATTCTCCTTTATCACACTCCATGGAGTCGCTTCCGTAAAAACACGGTTCGCAAAACGGGCTATATCCATCGTTTGTGAAACAGCTTCACGGAAATGAAAACCCTCATATGCTTTTTCAATGAGTTCAATGCGCTGGTTTAAAAATTTCTTAGTAATTTTCCACGCCTCATCATTGCGAACATCACTCGGCACCTCTCCATTAAAACGGGCGTTGGTGAAGTCAATCGAGCGCTTGATGAAGTTGCCGAGCGTGTCGGCCAGCTCGCCGTTGGTGCGGTTCTGGAAGTCACCCCAACTGAAATCGCTGTCCTTGTTCTCGGGATAGTTCATCGCGATGCTGTAGCGCAAGGTGTCCGCCGGGAAGCGTTCGAGGAACTCGCCGAGATAGACCGCGTAGTTGCGCGACTTGGAGAACTTGCGCCCCTCGAAGTTCATGAACTCCGAGGCCGGCACGTTGTCGGCCAGCTCGTAGCGTCCTTCACTGCGCCCCTCGTTCCAGGCCATCAGAATCGCCGGGAACATCAGCGTGTGGAACACGACGTTATCCTTGCCGATGAAGTTGATGATGCGCGTCTCCGGATCCTGCCAGTAACGCCGCCAGAGTTCGGCGTCGCCCCGCTTTTCGGCCCACTCCTTGGTGAAGGAGATGTAACCGAGCACCGCATCAAACCAGACATAAAGCACCTTGCCTTTCGCCTCCTCAGAATCCAGAGGAACAGGGATACCCCACGCAAGATCGCGAGTTATTGCTCGGTCAGCCAGTCCCTTATTAAGCCATGTTTTGGTATAATTCACAACATTCGACCGCCATATGCTATACTGTTTTTTCTGAAATTCATTTACAGGTATTTTTTGGAGGTCGTGCTCATTCACATATTCTGTGAGTTGATTTTGGAAGTATCCAAGCCTAAAATACCAGTGCAAGGTCTCGCGTAGTTCTGGCGTGACATCCGACAACTTGCTCTTCGGGTCAAGCAACTCTGTCGGACTCAAGTGCGAACCACACTGCTCGCACTGGTCACCATTCGCACCAGGAGCTTTGCAGATCGGACAGGTGCCGGTGACATAACGGTCGGAAAGAAAGCGCCCGGCTACCGGGTCAAAGAACTGCTTCTCGGTTTTTTTTACGAAAAATCCCTTTTTGTCAATTTCCTTGAAGAAATCCTGAGCTGTGTCACGTTGTACCGTCGAAACGATATGTTCATCGTCATCGGTAGGACGACCAGTTGTGCGGCCATAGTAATCGAACGAAATGTTACAAGCCTTAAAGGCGTCAGCATTCATCTTGTGATAGCGATCTACCACATTCTCCGGCGTAATGCCCTCCTTATCGGCAGTGATCGTGATCGGTACACCATGTTCATCTGAGCCACTGATATGGATAACATCATCTCCCTTCAAACGTTTGTAGCGAACGTACATATCAGCAGGAAGGTACACTCCGGCAAGGTGACCAAGATGTACCGGACCGTTGGCATATGGCAGTGCTGAAGTAACAAGAATCGTTTCTTTTTCTTTTTTATTGGTCATATGTCTAAGTCGTTCAATGATAATAAAATCACGTCACCCGGCTGTTCACCGGGTGATGGAAGAGTGTTTCAGCCTTGTCCGCCCTGGCGGCGGCCCGTCATGCTGTTGTACTGATCGAGCGAAATACGCCGCTTCTGGCCAGTGTTGACGTAGCGTATCCAGATGCTTTTCTTCTGCTGATCGACCCCCTCGACCACGGCGTTGCCATCCCGCACCGCGAAGGTGGTGCCGACGGAGGGCCAGCCGTTATTCCTGGCGTGGTCATTACCGCTGCAATGAACGTGGCCATTTTTGCCATTCGTTTTTGAAAAGGCGAGACAGCACTTCGGGCGGTTGCAGAGGCCAATCGTGTTAAACGAGAAATTGTCCCCGTTCACGTTCTCGGGCAACTGCGGCTTCTCTGCAAAGGGGTTGGAGTGAATTTTCTGCATCCAGGTCGAGCAGCAGAGCGCGCAGCCGCACGAACCCTGCGTGTTGGTGCGCCGCGCCTCCTCGCGCGTGGTGATCTGCACCATCTGGATTCTCGCCTTGAACTCGCCCGCCAGATCGCGCACCAGCCCGCGGAAATCGACGCGATGCGTGGCCGTGTAGTAGACCGAGAGCTTCTGCTGATCCAGCCGGAGATCGATATCGACCAGCTTCATTTCGAGCCGGTGACGCTCGATTCTGTTGATGCAGGCCTCCCTGATTTCAGGCTCACGCTTGCGGATTTCGGAGTACTCGCGCACCTCCTCTTCGGTGGCTTCGCGCATAATGGAGAGTAGCGATTCGGCCTGCTCGTTCTGCCCCTTGAGCTGCAACTTCCGCATCGCTATCGGACCGGTGGAGTAGATGATGCCGAAATCGTACCCGCCATCCGCTTCGAGAATGACCGGCGTACCAACTGGCAGCTCCAGCCCCTCTTTGTTGGCGTAAAACTCGCGGCGACACCCCTTCATCTCGATCTCGGAGACCTGAACAGCGCCTTCAGGCATCTGATCGGGATAGAGTGCTGCGGCCTCTTTATGTAATATCTTCGAAAGTTTAAGCCTTATTTTGGCATTGTCGCCAAGCAGGCAACTGCATATGACCGTACCCATATATGATTGTCCTTTATCTAATCCTTTATCATCACCGCCGCGTTTGTCAGATATACGCAACGGCATCGTTTCTTTATGACGTACTTTTCACTCTTCAGCGGAACGGCCTCCTCCAAACACGCTACGGAAGCCCTCGACGCGCCGGTTGATCGACTCCGAGCCGCGTATGATCACCTCGAAGCCATCGAGACGCCGCTCGACCACCGCCTGCTTCACCATGTCGAGATGAGATTCGGTCGCCCGCTGCATGAATGCGGTAAGGGAATCCAGTCCGCTCCACTCCGTTTTTTTCAGCATCTTTGGCGACCCGAAGGAGAGGAACAGTTCAGGTTTCTGCTCCTCAAGATATTCAATACGGCTGACAACTGAAACAAGGTAAATCGATTCCCTCGTTTTCAGAACCCGTTCGACGATGCCCGCCGTTCCCCGGAAAAAGAGAAGCGGACGTTTGTCCACATGCTCGATCTGCCCCTGTGGAAAAATCCAGAGCGCGTTCTGGCGAGCGGATGGCGTAGTCAGGCACTCGGCGGCGTAGTTGAGCGTTTCGATGGCGCTGCGAGCGTTACTGCGGTCGATGGAAAATGCGCCGAGGCGGGTGAAAAACTGGTGCTTGACGAGTTGCGCATATTCGATGATGATGTACAGATTCTGGCGAAACCAGCGCTCGGTGCAGAGTTGCGACCAGAAGCCATCCCACCAGTAGGCGTGATTGCCGTAGAAGATGACTGGAATGTCGAGTTCCATCTCCGGCAGCTCCGGCGGCATCTGCACTCTGAATGAGTGGAAATGATGCCTGAACTGCCGGCGGGAGTACCATCCAAACCAGCGTGTATAAGCCCAGCTCCGGCGAACCTTCAGCATGGGCTACGGTTACGCGAAGGCTTTTCTGATGCGGTTGACCGCCTCGGTCAGCTCCTCGATGGAGGCCGCGTAGGAGAGGCGCAGGTTCTCCGGCGCGCCGAAGGCGTCACCCGGCACGGTGGCGACGTAGTGCTCCTTGAGCAGATACTCGGCGATGTCGGCGGAGTCCTTCATCACCTTGCCGCCAAAGGTTTTACCAAGCAATCCCTTGATAGACGGGAAGATGTAGAACGCCCCCTCCGGCAGAGCGGTCTGGATGCCGGGAATGGTGTTCAGCTCGCGGAACATGAAGTCACGACGCTTCTCGAACTCCTGGCGGCGCTCTTCGACGATCGACTGGTCGCCATCGAGGGCGGCCACGGCGGCTTTCTGCGCGATGGAGTTGGCGTTCGAGGTGGTCTGCGACTGAATCTTGTCGCAGGCGTCGATGATCCATTTCGGCGCGGCAAGGTAGCCGATGCGCCAGCCGGTCATCGAGTAGCTCTTCGAGGTGCCGTTCGAGACGATCACCCAGGGCTTCATCTCCGGAATCCTCGCGGGCGAGAAGGGACGCACGCCGCCGTAGCAGATCATGTCGTACATCTCGTCGGAGACGACGAAAATCTCCTTGCCCTCGACCACCTTCATGAGGTCGCGAACCTCGGCCTCGTTGTAAACCGAGCCGGTAGGGTTGGAGGGGGAGTTCAGCACGAGAATCCGGGTCTTCGGCGTGATGGCTGCGGCGAGTTGCTCCGGCGTCAGCTTGTAGTTCGATTCGAGCGTGGTATCGACGATGACCGGCGTCGCTCCAGCCAGGCGGGCCATCTCCGGGAAGCTCACCCAGTAAGGCGCGGGCACAATCACCTCGTCACCCTCGTCGCAGAGCGCAAGGAAGGTGTTGGCGAGCGTCTGCTTGCCGCCGTTGCTGACGATGATTTCGTTCTCGACGTATTCGAGGCCGTTGTCGCGTGAAAGCTTGCGGATGATCGCTTTTTTCAGCTCCGGAATTCCGCCGTTTGCCGTATATCGGGTGAAGCCGGAACGGATCGCCTCGATGCCCGCCTCGCACACATTGTCCGGTGTCGGGAAATCCGGCTCGCCCGCCGAAAGGCTCACGATATCCTTGCCTTCCGCCTGCATCTTTTTGGCCAGTCCGGTGATCTTCATCGTCTGCGACTCCTGCATGCTCAGCACTCTCTTGCTCAGGAATCGATCAAAGCTCTCTGCGCTCATCTTTGTAACTATTGGTTGAGGTTTATTTGAAAAATATCAGTGCGCCCGGCGCTCCGCTCTTTTTTCCGACAGCTTGTCGAGCACGAAGGGATGGACGAACTTGCTGACGTCGCCGCCAAGCATGGCCACCTCGCGGATGATCGTCGAGGCGACATAAGTGTATTTGACGTTCGGCATCAGAAACACCGTGGTCACCTCGGGATAGAGATGACGGTTCAGAAGTGACATCTGAAACTCGTACTCGAAATCCTTCACCTGCCGCACGCCGCGCACGATGGCGTTGGCCCCCACCTGCCTGGCGTAATCGGCCAGAAGGCCGTCATGCAGTACATCGACCTGCACGTTCGGAATGTCGCGCACCACCTCCCGGATCATGTCGAGCCGCTCATCGACCGTAAACAGGGTCTGCTTCTGGCTGTTCTCGGCCAGCACCACATCGACATGCTCGAAGATGTTCAGCGCCCGTTCGAGCACATCGAGATGACCGTTGGTGAAGGGATCGAACGTGCCCGGATAGATGGCTTTTCTACTCATGATCTCCCGATTCGGATGTAAAAAAAGAGACTCGCGTCGTGCCGTAATCCTTGTGGAAAAGATAGCCGTGCGACGGCGAAAAATCGTGGCTCGCGTGGTGCTCCATGAGCAGCAGCCCCTCCGGCGCAAGCAGGCCGGTGTCGAGAATCGAGCGGATCAGGTGCTCGTAATCCTCCCATCGGTAGGGCGGATCGCAGAAAACCAGCTCGAAAGGCCCTTCCTGCCGCTTGAGAAAGGCCGTGACGTCGGCCATGACGAACCGCGCCGATGCGCCCGCGCCAATATCCGCCGCCGTCTGCTTCATCGTTTCGAGAGCTTGCCGGTTCTGTTCCACGAAGCAGGCGCTCTTCGCGCCCCGGCTCAAAGCCTCGAAGCCGAGATTACCGAAACCGGCAAAGAGGTCGAGCACGTCGATCCCATCGAAATCGAGCCGCGCCGCCAGCGTGTCGAAGAGCGACTTCTTGACCCTGCTGCTACACGGCCGAATATCACGCGAGGGCAGATGCCGTATTTTCCGCCCCCGGTATCTGCCCGCCTGAACCTGCACTTCGGACGAACTCCTTTAGAAGTCGCCGAAAATGGTCACGCCGAGAATTTCGAGCGCCTTTTCAGCGTCAGCTTGCGACGGCGCCTTGCCGTGCCAGTTCGACTTGTCGGGCATCGTGCCTTCGAAGAATGGCACCCCCTTGCCCATCACCGTCGTGGCGAGCACCACCACCGGTTTGGTGCGATTCTTGTCCTTGCGGAGATATTCGAGCGTATCGATGAAGTGCTCGATGTCGTTGCCGTCGCAGGCGAGCACATCCCAGCCGAAAGCACGCCACTTGTCGGCGAACGGCTCCACGTCCATCACATCAGCCACCTCGCCGTCGATCTGCTGGTTGTTATAATCGACGATGCCGATGAGGTTGCCGAGTCCGTAGTGGGCGGCGCTCATGGCGGCCTCCCAGATCTGACCCTCCTGGCACTCGCCGTCACCCATCAGGCAGAAGACCTCGCCCTTCTTGCCATCCATGCGCAGGCCGAGCGCCGCGCCGACCGCTGCCGACAAGCCCTGACCGAGCGAACCCGACGCGATGTGGATGCCCGGAAGCCCCGCCTCGCAGGTCGGATGGCCCTGGAGGTAGGAGTTGACTTCACGCAGGTAGTTCAGCTCGTCGAGCGAGAAGTATCCCGAACGGGCCAGCACGCTGTACCAGACCGGCGCGATATGGCCGTTCGAGAGGAAGAGCATGTCGTGATCGCTTCCATCGCGGAACTGGTGCGGATGGTGCTGTAAAATTCTGAAGTAGAGCGCCGTAAAAATATCGGCCATACCAAGCGAACCGCCGGTATGCCCGGAATTGGACCTGGCCAGCATACGGATGATGTCCCTGCGCACCTGGCGGGCCATCTCCTTGAGTTCATCGATGGTTGAAAGTTGCAGATGCTTGCCCTTCTTCTCCGGCGGATAAGGCTTCAGATGTTTTGCCATGATGGAAACGGTGAATGAATGATGGCTGATATTGAAATTATAATTGGCTGCGGCGAGCCAGCCCGGCGACAACGCTAATGAAACGCCCTTAAGTTACATGCACCCGCCTGAAAAACCAAGTCACGGCTCTCCGGCATCTGATTTTCTGTGCCGGATATAGCGGACGACCGTCCAGACGATGTATCCGGTGAAGAGCAATGTAATCGGCACGCTGTAGATCAGGACGTAGTGGCCGATCTGGTTCCAGTTCTGTCCGAGCAGGAGGCCGCCGTAAAGCAACAGCAGGTTCCAGAGCAGCGAACTCACCGTGGAGGCGAGCAGCACCAGCGGAATTTTCAGATGCAGCATCCCGGCCATGATGCAGATGACCGATCTCGAACCGAGCAGAAAGCGGTTCGCCGCGACCGACAGATAGCCATGCCCGGCAAACTTCTGGCGCACGATCTCCATTTCGGATGGCGGAAAAAGCTTGTGCACGCTTCGTGCGAACTTGTGCCTCACTTCGCTCTCGCCCGCAGCGTAAAGCTTGAGCCCGAGGAATCGGCTGAGCAGATACAGAGTCATGAAACCGGCCACCGAACCGAGCGTGGACCAGAAGAGCGCTGCGGGGAAGGTGATACGGTCGAACGCGAGCAGATAGCCCGCGAGCGCAATCGGAACATCCCCCGGTATAGGGGGGATGATGTTTTCCAAGTACGCTGAGAAAAACAGAATGGCGTAAACCGAGAGAGGGTCGGCCTGCTGAAGCCAGGCAATGACGGCATCGATCATCGATGAGGATTCCCGGATGCTCGCTTACAGGCCGAGTACACGGCGCTTCACCTCGGAGTAGGCATCCTCGACGCCCCCGAGATCGAGACGGAAGCGATCCTTGTCGAGCTTCTCGCCAGACTCGGCATCCCAGAAGCGGCAGGTATCGGGGCTGATCTCGTCGCCGAGCAGAATCTCGCCCTTGTGACGCCCGAATTCGAGCTTGAAATCGACCAGGCGCAGATGCCTCTCGGCAAACCACGGCACGAGCAGCGCGTTGATTTTGGCGGCCAGCTCCTTCAGCGAGGCGACCTCCTCGCTGGTGGCGATGCCGAGCGCGACGGCGTGCTCGTCGTTCATGAGCGGATCGTCGAGATCGTCATCCTTCAGGTACAGTTCGACGATCGGCTTTGCAAGCACCGTGCCCTCGGCGAAACCATAGCGGCGCACGAGCGAACCGGCGGCGACGTTGCGGGTGACGACCTCAACCTTGATGATGTCGAGGCTCTTGCAGAGCATGTCGCGGTCATTGAGCTGGCTGACGAAGTGGGTCGGAATGCCGTTCTCGCCAAGCATGGTGAACAGACGGCACGAAATGGCGTTATTGGTGACGCCCTTGTCGGCAATGGAGCCTTTCTTCTTGTTGTTGAAGGCGGTCGCGTCGTCCTTGAACTCCTGTATGATGAGGTCCGTCTCTTCGGTCTGCCACACTTTCTTGGCCTTGCCCTCGTGAATCAGCGAAATTTTGTTCATCGATGTAAATGACTTCTGTATTGGTTGTGCTTGGATGAAATACCGGATCATACGCCCCGGTACAGGTAAAAGTTCACTCTTCCGGCTGGCCGGTTGCCTGCTGCACCGCGCCGGTCAGGACGATATTGATCTGCTCCTCGGTCAGCCCCCGCTCCTTCAGGAACCACATGAAGCGGAACACGCCAAGATCGGACAGGATCGCCTTGGGACGCTCCGCCTCGTCGAGTCCCCGCGAACGGGCGTGCTCGTCGGCTGTACGGAGCCAGTCCTCGATGAATCCCGCCGGACGGCCATCGGTGGTGAAGTAATCGGTCACGATGCGCTCCACATCGGCAAAGGAGGGAGCCGGATTGCTGCTGAAAATCTGCTGCATCTCCTCGGAAATCGTGCCGAGGCAGATGACCGCCTCCATGTCGAGATTCTCTTCGAGGATGTCCCTCGCCTGCTCCTTTACGTCGAACTTTTTGCTCATACTCCTGAGTAGCGCCGGACGACCGGTTCAAGGTGATTGAAAATTCCCGACTAAGTTACGTATCGAATAGTTAAACGGAAAGAAAAAACTTCGCCGGGCAAGAGTGCGCACACAGGCGGACGATGTTGCGAGCGTTGAGCCTCGACGCTGGGTTATCGCGGGATTCGATGCGGATTGTGATTTCGATACTCCCCTGCTTCCGAAACGTAACACAGAAGATATATCGCGATGTACATCTTCAAAACACACAAACAGCTATCGTCACCAATACCGCGCACACCGGTTAACACCTGTCATCGCTTATCGATACGGATCGATCCAAAACAAAAGAGCATGCTGATTCAGGCGGCATCGCTTCAGTCCAACGGACTGACGGATTTCGATACCAGAACATCGATTATAGCACCGCAAGCCGTTATCGAACAACATGAACGCCTTGAGCTGTCAGAAAAAGCAGACCCTCTGGATGCTCGATCTTCTCAAAGCGCCGCCAGCGCCGAAGGCAAAACTCATGGCGGCAATCGCTGCTTTGCCTTCGCGTTCATGTCAATTCCGCTCTGGCGCGAAGAGTCTATAGCCGACCAACACAACCGGATGGCATTCGATTGCTGAGGTGAGATACTCAACGAGTTCATGCGCCCTCATGCCCGGCAACGCCATGACAAAGGAACCTGAAAAACCGTTCTTGCCGTCAGCGATACGCCTTCATTCCTCGGCTTTTACACCCTGAACATGGCGATGATCGCTTACGATCTTACAACACGCTTCCCCCGGAAACTATCAAAATGGTTTGAGCCACCAATAGAATCTTAGATTCAGACTATTGGCGTGTAAAGACAAAAATGACGGATGGTTGTTTCTGTTTGTCTTTCGAATAACGAGGATTCGTCATCGCGAGTCCCGACCTGTCGGGACGTGGCGATCCATCTTTACTGTCTACGCCGATTCCGGATGGATTGCCACGTCGCGATGCTCCTCGCAATGACGGGGAATGTACAAGACTGTTTGGTACTGACTTGACACTATGCAAACTTGCCGTCGCGCAAACATTTCAAGGTCACGGTCTGGGCGACAAACTCCTGCTTGTCGCCGGACGCTGGTGCTGGCATGTCTCCAAACAGGGTGGCGGAGCAGCGATGCTTATTGACGTAAAAAACAAAGAAATAGCCAACTGGTACGCCAGCTACGGAGCACTTCCCTTCCCCGCCAAACCGCTCACTCCTGCCATGCCGTTTTTTACGATAGGCGCCTCTCGTCTCCGGGATTCATCGTCAACAGTCAGCCAAATCGGGCCTCGACGCCTGCGTCTGGTTGCTCGCAGCGGAGCTTGTCCTTTCGGCGTGCGCGTCCACGTGGTCGCCCCCGACCTCACCCTCACCGATGCCACGGCCTGGCTGCCCGAGAAGCAGAAAGCGATGATCGGCGAGATGACTCCGCTCAAGCGCGTCGCCCTTCCGGAACAGGTCGTCGGCATGGTGCTCGCCGTCGCCTCCGACCACAGCCGCTTCGAGAACGCCTGCTACATACCGCTCTCGGGAGGCTTGCTGATGCTGTAACGGAACAAAGTGCGGCTCGCGCTGATTCGTTTGCAATGACAGTAGAAAACTCACCGATGCGGGAGATTGAAGAAAAATTGACCGGAGACCACCATGAAGCGACGCTTGTCTATCGGATTACTCTCGGTGATCCTGACGATGAATGCTGTAACGGTATACTGCGAAACTCCATTGCAAGCGCAGAACATGGCGTCTGGCAGTGCAGAAAACCGCGATGAGGGGATAGGGCCGAATAATTTCAGATTGATTTACACCGACGACCGTGGCGTCAATCAAGATATTACAGAGTCGGTGAATTTGTATCTCAAAGCCGCGCTTCAGGATGACGCACCGTCGCAGCGAAACCTCGGGGTGATCTATGCCGAAGGGCGTGGCGTGGCGCAGAACGAAGCCGAGGCGTTGAGATGGTTTCGCAAAGCTGCGGACCAGGGAAATGCCTATGCGCAGTTTAACCTTGGGGTGATGTACGCCAATGGCCGTGGCGTGCAGCGAAACGATGCCGAGGCTGCGAGCTGGTATCGCAAAGCTGCGGATCAGGGTTTAGCCAAGGCACAGTTCAATCTTGGGAATATGTACGACGATGGCCGAGGCGTCGCGAAAAACGTAGCTGAATCGGTGAACTGGTATCGTAAAGCCGCGCTTCAGGGTGATGTATCGGCGCAGTACAATCTCGGTTTAATGTACTTCGGAGGTCGTGGTGTGCAGCGAAACGAAGCCGAGGGGGCGAGCTGGTATCGCAAAGCCGCGCTTCAGGGAATGGTGCTGGCGCAGTATAATCTCGGATGGATGTACCTCGAAGGCCGTGGCGTAGCGCAGAACGATCTCGAAGCGATGAACTGGTATCGCGAAGCCGCGTTTCAGGGAATGGCAAAAGCGCAGTTTAATCTCGGGAATATGTACGCCAATGGCCGTGGCGTGAAGCGCAACGAAGCCGAGGCGGCGAGCTAGTATCGAAAAGCTGCGGATCAGGGAGATGCAAAAGCGCAGTTTAAACTTGGCTTGATGTATTACAACGGTCAAGGCGTCAGTCAGGACAAGCGCATCGCAAAAGAGTGGTTCAGCAAGGCTTGTGAGCAAGGGGTTCGGGAGGCTTGCGATGCTCTCGAAAAACTGAAGAAAGAGGGATATTGATACAGCTTACAGGATTCCGCCGTGAAGCGATGTTTTATCAATGGATTGCTTGAGACTATGAACGGTTCACATACCGGATGTTTGTTATCGCTCTTGTTTTCAGTTATTTTTCATTCTGTGAAGTGACTGGTGTTTTTTGCGGAATGGACAGGAGATTACCCTATGATTACGAGCGAGTTGCAGACGCAGGCATTGAAAATGAATCCATCGGATAAAATCCGGCTGGTCGAAATGCTTCTTGAAAGCCTCGACAAGCCAGATCCGGAAATCGAAGCGGCTTGGGTGGCGGAATCAGAACGAAGATATGCGGTTTATAAGAAGGGGGGGGAATTCAGTGTTCGACGTTGGATGAGGTGAAAAAAAACGCATTCGTTTATGCAGCTAATAATATTATAATTCGTATGCGATGATAAATAAGTTTATAAAATACTTCTTGATTATCCTGATTTTCTTGATATTGCTTCCGTTTTTGCTAATTCTCCTGTCTTATGTTTTTCGATTTTACGGCAATGATATATTTAGTGGCATTTTTGCTCACGGGTACATAATTTTACCTGGTTGGTTTTGTTTGTTAGATCAGATCAAGGAAAGGGAACAAGCGATACAATTGCTTGTCGGTATTGGGACTATAGGAGCCGTTATTGTTGCATTGTTTCAAGAGAGTATTAAGAATTTGCTTTATCACCCAAAGTTGAAGTTATCAGTAAAAAATGAAGAGCCTTGGTGTGTTAAAGTTCCGCAGTATGATCATTCTGGCTATTATGGTGATGCTTTGTATATAGTGCCTGACAGAAAACCCCTTTTTTTCAAAATAACGGATGATGATGAGACTTCGTAAAGCGTTTTTGCTTACTCAAAATGGAATATTCATCTCTTCATAATCGCTACTGAACTCA